>Ga0272443_10000763_pt1 | contig 54435 bp, 41 predicted proteins | sample SSMAcet12_FD_193581 | JGI IMG/M metagenome (GOLD analysis project Ga0272443, IMG submission 193581) | Marine sediment archaeal communities from Little Sippewissett salt marsh, Falmouth, MA, United States - SSM-Acet-12 | ecosystem: Environmental > Aquatic > Marine > Wetlands > Sediment ... | reverse complement strand
AAAAATAATTTTTGATACCAAAAATTATTACGGTCAGAACAACCGCGAAATAGTGGTGCATACCGATGATCCGGACAATCCGACAATTAATCTGGAATATTCCTCAAACATCGGCCTCTTCCCCAATCTGTTCCGCGTTGAACCGCATTCATTGTTTTTTATAAAGGGTCGCAAAGCCCAGACGGTTAAGCTATCAAACATATCTGATGATGATTTGGAATTCAGCCTTGAGCTTGAGCCGGATTCTTTTTTCTCGATTGATAAGGCCGGCGGCACATTGAATAGCAAGAAAGATGTTACGATTGAAATCACACCCAGCGAAAATCTTGATAAAGGTACATTTCATAGTAGTTTTCGCGTAAGGTTTGACACCAAGCCGGAACCGGTCTATATTACTGTCCCGGTAAAAATAGTCCGTTACTAACAAACAGAGTAGTCAAGCCATGTCGGGTGGCGTACTCCGCACCTCTCAGAACTTGTTGAAAAACTTGTGCCCGGCAGATGTCCACATCTGCCGGGTTACTGTATAAAAAAAATGGTAGGGCAGAACCCGAGTTCGGGTGCTTCAGCAACCGAACGATGTGGTTCTGCCACGCTGGAAAAAGAACCGTAGGTCAAAAGCCCGCGCCCGAGGTATTGAACAAAGTGAAATACCGAGGGGCCCGAGCGAAGCGACGCCGCGATTCTGCCAATTAATCGCTTGTCTAAATACAATAAATATTTGTATCTTAAATTATGGCGATTAATCCAATATCGAAATATCTAAAAGAAATTGAAAAACTGCGCAAAAGCGGACAGGCCACGGAGTTATCATACCGGCCCGCCTTTGCAGAGTTTATAACTTCATTTTCTACGAAAATCGATATAACTCACGAACCGAAACGGGAAAAAATACGGGGTACCTGATTTTATAATCAAAGAAGGTCAGATACCTCTTGGATGTTTAGAAGCCAAAGATATCGGCAAATCGCTTGATTCCATTGAAAACGATGCGAAATTAAGGAATCCCAAAACACATGACGGCCTACAGTTGAAAAGATATTTGGATAGCCTTAACAACCTGATTTTAACAGATTATCTCGAATTTAGATGGTACGTCGATGGCGAAAAAAGACTGACAGCGAAATTGGCGACTATAGATACGAAAGGTAATTTAAAAAAAGTTACTGATGGCAATGAAGCTTTTACCGGGTTGTTTAATGAGTTCCTTAAAATACGCGTCCCAACAATTGGAACTCCGCGTGAGTTGGCTAATCGTATGGCTAATTTAGCGCAAATGATCCGAGATATAATTGAAGAAGCATTAGCCCGGGAAGATGAAAAAGGCATTTTTCAATTTCAGCTTGAGGGATTTAGAGAAGTCCTGCTGCATTCATTGACACCGAAAGAGTTTGCGGATATGTATGCGCAGACGATATGCTATGGATTATTCACGGCCCGTTATAATTATTCCGACAAAGATCCGTTTACGCGCCAGAAAGCGGCATTTATTCTTCCCAAAACCAATCCATTTCTAAGGAAGCTATTCAGCCAGATGGCCGGGCCGGAGATGGATGACAGAATTGACTGGGCCGTAGATAACCTCGCCGAATTATTAAACAGAGCCGATATCGGCGCGATCTTAAAAGGTTTTGGAAAAAGAACAAAACGCGAAGATCCGGTTGTTCATTTCTATGAAACATTTCTTTCGGAATATGACAGCAAACTGCGCAAAGTCCGGGGTGTCTATTATACACCCGAGCCGGTGGTATCGTACATTGTGAGAAGCATTGATCATATTTTAAAGAAAGATTTTGATTTAAAAGACGGATTAGCCGATAAAACCAAAATCAAATATACGAAAAAACCGGATGATACGATCGATGAATGTCATAAAGTATTAATCCTTGATCCCGCCGTCGGGACGGGAACATTTTTGTTTAATGTAATCGATCATATACATGAATACATCGTGGGAAAAGGTCAGGGCGGGACTTGGTCGGAATATGTATCGGAGCATCTGTTGCCAAGGTTGTTTGGTTTTGAACTACTGGTTGCCCCGTACGCCGTAGCACACATGAAACTGGATATTCAGCTTAAAGAAACAAATTTCGATTTTAAGACAGACGAACGCGTAAAAATATTTTTGACCAATAGTCTTGAAGAAGCCTTTCCCATTAAAGGACTTCCCATTTTTGCCAAGTTTATTGCCGAGGAAGCGAATGAAGCCGGAAAAATCAAACAGGATTTGCCGGTAATGGTAGTACTTGGCAATCCGCCATACGCGGGACATTCAGAGAATAAAGGTGAATGGATTAAAGCATTGCTGCACGGAAAAGATGAACGTACAAACACAACTACGGAAAATTATTTTGAATGCAATGGTGAAATTATTAAAGAAAAACAAATTAAATGGTTGAATGACGATTATGCGAAATTTATAAGATTTGCACATCATAGAATAGAGCAAACTGGATATGGTATTCTTGCCTTCATTTCAAATCATGGTTACTTAGACAATCCCACTTTCCGAGGAATGCGGGAAAGCCTTTTAAATACATTTGACGAAATCTATATTTTAAATTTGCATGGAAACAAAAAAAAGAAGGAAAAATGTCCGGATGGATCGGATGACGAAAATGTTTTTGATATTCGACAGGGTGTAGCAATAGGAATTTTCGTTAAGAAGAAAAAAGAGAATGCAATAGAAAAGCAAATTAATTATAAGGATTTATGGGGGCTACGGGTAATAAGAGAAAAGGAAACAATTATTGGAGGCAAATATTTTTGGCTATCTGAAAATTCAGTCATAAATACAAAATGGGCAAATTTGAACCCCCAAAAGCCCTACTATCTTTTCACGCCGCAAGACCATGCCATAATGGAAGAATATAATCTATATGTCAAAATAGATTTCATTATGAAAACACACAATGTAGGCTTCGTTACTGCCCGAGACCGGTTCGCAATTGATTTTGATAGAGAAAAACTTATAAGCCGAATTTCAACCTTCAGGAAAAGCGATGAAATGACTACGTCTGATGCTTTAAAGTTAATGTATGACCTAAAAAATACCTCAAGCTGGAATATTGACAAATCTCGATTAGGATTGAGAAATAAAAAGGATTGGAAAAAAGAGCTTGCAGTATGTATCTACCGTCCACTAGACTTTAGATGGGTATATTATTCAAATCTTATATTAGAAAGACCTGTATATGGAACAATGCAACATATGCTTCCCGGCAATAATATTGGATTGATTTCAGCGAGGAGTAATAAATCCCAGGTTGCCGATCATTTTTTCTGCACCAAATTTATTATGGAGGCGAAGTGCGGCGAGAGTACAACACAATCAAGTTTATTCCCTCTTTACATATATCCCGAGAAAGGAAAACTCGATTTAGACGAGCCATCAGACGCGCCGGGAGGCAGACGACCGAATCTTGATAAAAAATTTGTTAAAGAACTATCCGAAAAGATAAAATTAGAGTTTATTTCCGATGGCACAGGCGATCTAAAAAAGACATTCGGGCCGGAAGATATATTCAATTATATTTATGCCGTATTTCATTCACCCGCCTATCGAAAACGATATGCCGAGTTTTTAAAGATTGATTTTCCGCGATTGCCGCTTACTTCCAAACTCCCCCTGTTTCGAAAGTTATGCGCCCTCGGTGATGAATTGGTGCGATTGCATTTGATGGAAAATGAACTTGACTTAATTACCAAATATCCGATTGACGGCGACCATACTGTAGATAAAGTAAGATACAGCGCCGAAAATTCGAAAGGTGAGATTGCCACGCCCTCATCCCGCAATGCGGGATTTCGGGCTCGCAATGACGTGGTCGGGAAGGTGTGGATTAATGATAAGCAATATTTTGATAGCGTACCGTCCGACGTTTGGGAATTTCAGATAGGTGGTTATCAGGTTTGTCATAAATGGCTGAAAGATCGCAAAGGGCGCAAGTTGACTATTGACGATCTGTATCATTATCAATATATCGTGGCAGCCTTATCCCTAACAATAAAATTAATGGCCGACATCGACACCGTAATAGATAAAAACGGCGGTTGGCCAATAAAATAGTGCAGTTATCATTCGTATAACTATCAGACAATTTTCTTTTACACTTTCCCCACCAAATCAATGTTAAATTCATCTACTCCCTCTTATTAAAAACAAAGAGGTATAGATATGTCGGCATCAAAAAAACAAATTCAGGCTAATCGCGCTAATGCCCAAAAATCGACCGGGCCGAAAACCGAAGAAGGCAAAGCGATTGTTTCTCAAAACAACACCAAACATGGCCTCTATTCTAAAGATATTGTCATTAAATCTGCCAAACTGAACGAAAACGCCGAAGAATACGAAAAACTTGTCATTGATCTGTTTAACGAATTCCGCCCCGTTGGTCAGTTTCAGGAACAACTTGTCTTCAAAATCGCCAACTGTATCTGGCGCTCCCAGCGTGTTATCCGCGCCGAAACCGCTCATCTGGAACATCGATTAAATGGAGATTACGTCGGCCGCTCAGACAATTTTCAGAACACAAAAGCGGTCCCCGACGATTATTACTCGAAATTGATTCTCCGCTACGAACTGCGCCTCGACCGACAATTAACCCGCTACTACCGTATGTTGATTAACGATCAGAAACTCCACGAGAAAAAAGCTATGGAACTGATGGCCAAAAAATTAAAATAAGAAAATGAAAAAACTAAAGATGTTAAAATATGCGATACAAACCCAATTCATTGGACTAATAACATACACAACCACTTATAAGGAATTTTTAACGTAATTGTGACGAAAGATGACACGATTTTCGCGAGATTGGGCCAATTATAAGAAAGTCTTACCTATGTCGTGATACATTCATTACAATAAGAAATCCACCCCAAGGGGATTGTTGAAAATGTTACCATAAAAAGTTGCGACGGGTCCTGCCCATCCTCTCCCGAGGATGGGTGTGACCCGTCGCCATTGTCGCACATGAACTTGAGCGTCAGTTCACACGTCCCATAAATGGGACGCAGGAATTGACGCAACATATCGGGGTGAATATATGGATTTTTCAACCCACCCCAAGGAGGCCGTTCAACGCAACTTGTTTTGCATATAACGTCTATGTGTACATCATCTTTAAGGCATCGATCCTTTGTGCGATATTAACCGTATTGGCGCACCGAACGGAACATGTACTGCACGAAAGGCATTTTTCGATACTCTTATGACGCGGAATTTCATTAAGTGTCTCGCAGGCCAGATGATAGTTCGAATACTGCGCCGCATACATGTAGGTGCGCATCAGGGTCGGAATATCAACACCATTGGGACAAACGGCCATACATTTTCCGCATTGACGACAAAAACCGATACTTAGTTTGACTTTATTATCACCCAGGAATTTCTTCTCCTCAGGAGAGTAATCAAGATTGTATGCAACCGAAAAATCTTCATCCATATGGTCAAGGTTGGTATATCCGGGAATTGCGGTGGCGATATTTTTATTGCGCATGACCCATTTGAGCGCGGCAGTTGCTATCACCGAACTGCTGTAGTTTTGACGAGATTCGGGATCGGGCCATTGCGATCCACCTGCCATAGTTTTCATAGCAATAATGCCGATTCCCTTGTCGGAGGCGTTTTTAATGGCATTTAAAAGAGTAGTGTCATCAGCCATAGTAAAATTAATCGCGGTCAGGATAACATCATATATCCCCACCTTAACCGCCTCATTGATAACTTCGGCCATATGCGAATGTGTCGAGAGACCGATAAAACTAACTTTACCGCTCTCCTTCAAATAATTGCAGGCTTCAATCACCGCCGGATTGTTGACTTCATCGGCACTGCTGATACTATGCAGATATAATATATCGATATAATCAGTCTTCAATCGTGTCAAACTACCCTCGGTGAGCGTCATCAATTTCTTTTTCAGTCCAGCGGCAGATAAATCGGAACGCTGATCGGGTGTATAAATTTTTGTCCCAATAATGACTTTATCCCTTACACCCATCTTTTTTATCACATTGCCGACCTGCTGTTCATTGGCGCCATACTGGTAAACGGCAGCGGTATCGAAATGCCTGATTCCAGCATCGTATGATGCCTGGATAAGACTCGGATTGCCGGCATTCATCACGCCCATACTTACAATCGGAAGTTTGATTCCTGTTTTTCCAAGTGTACGATAAATTATTTTTTTATCCTGAGTATTTTCGGCCTTTTGGGCTTGCTGGGCAATAACACCACCACCCGGTAGTGCCGTCAAACCGGCGACAGCCAGACCGGAGGCGGCGGTGGTTATAAACTTTCGTCGCGTGTAATCGGAATCGGTCGCTTTCATCTAAAACTCCTTAATAAACAAAATATTAATATTCATTATTCTCCACCTTCGTCGGCGCCGGCCAAAGCATTTTCGGCATTAGTGCGAATGACCTGTTTTAGTTCTTCATTGGTCGAGGGATCATTGGGGAGCACTTCAAGCACCTTGCGATAACAATTCAAAGCATTAACGGTATCACCGACCGCATTGAAAGCATCGGCGAAGCTGTCCCAGCAGTTGGCCGAGTTCGGGTAAGCAACCGTATTCATCTCGAAAATAATGATAGCATCGTCAACCCTGCCAGCTTGAAGAAACTGATAACCGATAGAGTTAAATGTCGCTTCCGGAAAAGTAATACTCCCTGGATCTAATTGCTGGAATTTATCATAAACGCTCTTGGTTTCAGCCGCCCCACGCTGACGGATTATAGAAACAAACTGTGCATAGGTCGGCGGTAAATCCATTCTATCGAACGTTGAATACGTTACAAATTCCGGTTCGTAACCGAACTCGATCGGTTGTGAATCGATAAATTTTCGGCTGGTTTCGCTTTGCTTCAGATAAGCATTAAAAAAGTTCAATGTATACCGGCTTAATGTCTTATATGTCCGGTTAATAACATCCCGAGACGGGTTAATCGAATCCTGAACCTGCGCGTTTATTAAACCATAATGAGTAAAATTGACGTCCGGAATTTTATTAAAAACAAGTGAGTACCGGTGAGAATATTTTAATGATTCGAATAATTCCGGTGAGAAATTGTTATCGGCGGTACACATTTGTAACATAGGAACATGCATACCTGTAATATTAAAATACGGATTCCGCTTTGTAAAATCGAAATATGTACTATCTGTAAATGTACCATCAAGGCAGACAACCGCCTCGACATCAGGGTTACGCATCTGCATCAAAAGAGCCATTGTCCCACCGGAACCGTATCCAAATAAACCGAGTCGATTAATATCAACATTTGGATAATCACGTATAACACCATAGACAAATTCCTTGTCGCGTATCATTGTCTCCATATCGCCGGCATCCAATGAGGAATTAATAGTAGTTGTCCCAAAGCAATGTGTTGTCGCCACGACATACCCATTACCGGCCAGATATTCACATATTACCGAATTATCTGAAAAGCTATGCCCCGATGCAGGAAAATAAATAATCAGCGGAAACGATCCTGAATCAGGTTCGGCATCCCTAACCGCCCCCATCCTCAGATTCATTACATCCAGCATAGGTCCCTGACCGCCGAGTAGTCCACCCAGGAATCTCAATTCAAGCCCCTGTATATTGGAGACAAAGTCAAAAAACTCTCCATTTCCCGGGTTGGGGAAAACATATTCTCCCAACACCATACGGCTGACATCTGAAGAAACCTTCGCCGGATACCAGACACAAATCTGTATCGGCCGCGCCCTCTCCCCTTCCTGAAGGTTACCGAAATAATCAAATTTAGCCCTGAAAGACCGCGTATAATCGTATTTTTCAATAGTTATAAATCCGACATCGTGCGGTCCGGGCTGCAAATCGTTCCATAATATCGGACTGTCCGCCATACCGCAGGCATGGAGGACAAATAATAGTGCAAATAACGAAATAAAAAATAGAATTGGATACGTCTTACCGGATTTTTTCATATCACTCCCTCGACTGATTAAATTACAAACGTCGATTAAATATATCTATTTATAAAATTATAGTCAATCACTGTTATGGACGCTGTAATGCCGGTATTGTTGCAAATATTTTTGCGACCTACGAACCGACAACCAGTTTAAAACCTTTGCCGTGCACGTTGACAATTTCAATGTGCGGGTCGTCTTTGAGATACTTGCGTAGTCGCGAGATAAAAACATCCATGCTGCGCCCGCTGAAATAGCTTTCGTCCTCCCAGACATTGCGCAAAGCGATATTCCGCGACAGCGTTTTATTTTGATTCAGACATAACAGTCTCAACAATTCGGACTCTTTTGAAGTAAGATTGTACTCTGCTTTTTTGCTTTTTAGAATCTGTCTGTTGCTATCGAAGGTGTATAAACCGATTTCGAAACAAGTTAATTCCTGATTATTACTACCACCGGTTCGTTTTAATACAGCTTGTATTCGTAAAAGCAGTTCCTCGACGCTGAAAGGTTTGGTGATGTAATCATCACAGCCGATTTTAAATCCCTCGATTTTATCTTCCTTTAGCGATTTGGCAGTCAAAAATATCAGCGGGATATTTTCGTTAATTTCGCGAACTTGTCGCGCAAAGGTGAATCCGTCCATTTTCGGCATCATCACATCAACCAGACAAAGATCAAAGGATTTTTTTTTGTAAAGGGCAAAACCTTCCTGACCGTTAACGCATAGTCGGACATCGCATCCGTTCATCTGAAGATGTTCCTGGACAATCATCCCCAGATTGGGATCATCTTCGAGCAGAAGAATTTTATACGACATACAATACCTCGTCAGGAAGTCTTCTCTGTAAGCGGGAAATAAATCTCAACCGTTGTGCCTACGCCAAATTTACTTATAATATATATTGTCCCGTCATGCGCCTCGACCATCAGTTTGACATAACTCAAACCAAGACCGAATCCTTTGACATCATGCACATTACCGGTTGAAACACGATAATATTTTTTAAATACGTTTTTTATATCTTCATCGCGGATTCCAATGCCCTTATCGGTTACACGAATCACAATACGGTCGCCTTCATTTTGAGTCGAAATCGTTATAGTCGGTTTATCCTGTGAGTATTTGATAGCGTTATCGAGCAGATTAAATATGATATTAGACAGATGCACCCTATCGGCATTTATAGTGAAATTGGTTGCATCGGGAGTAAAAGTAATCTCTCCTCCGCGATTTTCGATTTGCAGGTGTATATTCCCGACCGCCTCAGTAGTTATTTCGTGAATATCAACCTGTGAGAATTTTAATTCAAAATCACTTTCTTCCAATGCCGCCATCTGGAGAATCTTATCCGCCTGCCGTCGCATCCGCAGGTTTTCATCACGAATCATTTTCGAATACCGTGTTACTTTCTCGTTATTCGAAATCATATCGGGCCGCATTATGGCTTCGCAGGCAAGCGCTACGGTTGAAATTGGTGTCTTGAATTCGTGCGTCATATTATTGACAAAATCAATCATCAAATTTGCATTACGTCGCTGAATAAGAATGGTCCTGATTGTATAAGCAAAACAAAATACGATTATCAGCATAAAAATAATTGTCGATACAACCACCGGGCTTATCTGCCGCCAGAGATAAACATCGCGATTGGGAAAATACAACATCAAATCGATTTCGCTCGTAAGCAGATCATAAGGATATAATCTTTTTTTAAACTCCGACTGTTCAAGCTCATTTATATATTCAGACTGGTTAACAAAATATATTGAATCGTTTATATTATCTTTCACCGCGTAGGCATAGTCGAGGTCTATATCGGCTTCGGTTAATGCCGTTTTTAAAACCGAATCAATCAAAACGGAATCAAGCCGGTTCTTATCAGGCTCATCTCCGGCAATCCATAGTTTTTTGATGACTCGCTCGACAAAATCGATTCGACTCGAATCAGATGACATCTGTATTTTAATAATGTATCCGATGCTATCCTGCTCAATGCTATCCGGGAGAACTAATTCGGTATCGGACCGGTGTAATATTTTGATATAATCCGAATCATCATCCAGCGATTCAATCGGAAGCGACGACGGGAATCCGGGCAGTATTTTTTCCCCATCGGCTGTGATTGAATCGGAGGCGATAATCATTATTCTTTGCGGAACCGAATCTTTGCACTTAATATCAGGAATTCGGGTAGTAACATCGAGGCTGTAAAAACCGGCCGAATCACCTGCGACTGCATATGCCGCGACCGCAATCTCATGCGTTTCGAGCATTTCGGAAACGGCATTCATCACATTGGCGACATTATGATTAAATGTTTGCTCTTTTAATTCCCTGGCGTTTTGCAGGAGTAATACCTGCAATACAACCAGACCGGCCAGCGATAATACTATCAAGCCGATAATTAAGCCGACGATTGTCTTCGACAGTCTCATACTATATTAATATATGTTTTATTTCCGAAAGGTGCATCGAATTTAACATTCGTTAACATTTAATAACATAAGTTAACTACGCCCCGGGCAACTTATTAATTATCTATCGGGTAAAATAAGTCAAACAAAATAATTTTTAACACGGAGGCTGTAAACCATGAGAGAATCGACCAATATCAAACGACACCCAATCATTTTGACGGCTTTGCTGTTTGTTTTGCTAATCGTCGTATGTATCTCAATTCAGGCCCAAACCAAGCAGACTTTCAAAATGACGGGAGCGCCGGGAGAGATATTTCTTATTAATGAACTGGGCGCTGTAATTTCTGAATCGGACGGACAGATACGGGTCGATATGATACTCCCGCCGAATCAGCGAGACGAAAAATATATTGCTGTCGATATTAGGGTTGGTGATATAATAAAAATGTTCAATGGAAAATCAATATCATCGGTTAAACAGGTTGAGGATATTTATAGTAATCTGAAGGTTGGCGATGATGTTAAATTCGGTATCCGCCGCGATCGCGACATGCTGATTGCTAAATTCGTTAAGGCCGATCCGGAGGACCTGCCTGCTAAAATGATGGTGATGACTATCACCGACGATGATAGCCCTTCAATCAAAACCGCCTTGCTTTCGGCAGGCTTGATATTAAAAGAGAAAGATGGGGAAATAATTGTCGATGAAGTCATTTCCAACATGGCCGAAGGTTTTGGGGAAACAATGCCCGAAACGGGCGATATTATAATCAAACTCCAGGGCGAACCGACCGAGGACCCGGAAGTTTTTCTGGAAATTTATGGTGGTGTTAAAGACAATGAAAAAGTCGTTTTGACATTATCTCGTGACGGCAAGGAGATTATAGCTGATTTTGTCAAACAGCCCGCACCAACGGCAACAAAAAAAATAATCAAAAAATAAAGCGAAATGAGTATGCATCCGGTTTATCGTATTTCCACAGTAATATTATTTATTTTGCTTCTTTCCGCAGTGGCGACGGCACAAATATATAATCCGTTTAATCAACGTGATGACCAGTATCGTTTATTGGGATTAAAACGCGCCAAAGAGGCGTACGAAGTCGCCCGTAATGATTATGAACGCCAGCAGACGTTATTCGAGAAAGGATTGATAACCAACGCTGAACTTGATCAGGCGCGAAATATTTTTTCCGACGCTGAAGTCAATTACCAGCAATCGCTTCTGGCGGTGCTTTTTGAGAAACAGTACATCTCGGTTATATCCGCGATAAAATCGCACGCCGACGACGGCAAAAAACATGTCCGTTTGACACTGGCCAATACTTCGGGTGGTACCGAAGAATATCGCAAACTCCTCAATATCGATGACGATCTTTTTCGGTCTCTTCAACCGGATGTTATTAATAATGTGTACGTATCGCTTTTAAATGATGGAAACGCCATTATCAGTCAGCCGTACGAAGCGAAAATCAGTCAGCTTCAGTACGGTGATCCGCAAACGATCGAGTTTACGATGCTCGAGGAGGTCGATGCTGTCACGGTCTATATTATTTACGGCAACGGCAACCAGCGTAGTATGAAGATATATCTTCAGAAAGACGCCTCAGTCAATAAAGTAGAGGTGCAGTCGGAGCAGTTTTCGCAGGAAGTTGAGCTGGGTAATTCCGCGTATTATGATCTGACCCTCGAACTTTTTAGCGGTGAAAGTAACACGTTCACACTCGAAGTAGTAAACCTTCCCGAACAAATCAGCCGTTACTTTAAAGGACCAAACGGGCAGATACGACTGCGGCAGGTTAAATTTACCGAAAGCAGTCGCACTAAAAGCGCGACCTTACAGGTTACATTGCCTGACCGCGCCACCGGCGAGGTTGTTATGGATCAATCAATTCCTTTTTACGTTCTTGCCCTGCCGGATGAAACAGTTGAAAAAATACCCGACCTGCTGACCCGTCAATTGACCGAAGAAGAGCTACAAAAACTTGATGTCGGTTGTGTCAAATTGGAGCTACTTCCGCGTGGTAAGGGTGACCTGATTGTTCGGGCGCCTCAGTTATATTTTTCAATTCTACCCGATGAAACGGTCGAGATGAGTATCGATTTATTTAATGAAGGCAGTCGTCGGCTTGATTTTGTCGAGATCGAAGCCGAACCTCCGCTGAACTGGACGAAAGAGATTTCACCTAACAATGTATCAACTCTCGATATTAATGAAGAATCGCGAATTAATTTGAAATTCACACCGCCGGAAGATATTGCGGTCGGCAAGTATGAAGTTCGTATTAAAACCTCGGCGCTGTCGAACAGCCGCCCGATAGCGGCCGGTGATAAAATTGTCACGATCGAGATACGTCCCGAAACTAATATTTTCGGTACTGCCATCATTGTGATGTTTATTATTATCATCGTCGGCGGTATTATTTTCTATGGGGTTCGTTTATCAAAAAGATAGTACAACACAGAATAAATAAGGTCCATCATGAATGAGAATAAACACAATAACTCTCCCGCCCTGCAGGCGATTAATTTGACCAAACGATACGAGGATGGTGTCCTGGCGTTGGATCATGTTACGTTCGCAATCCAGCCGGGGCAGATATTCGCTCTGCTCGGCGGCAATGGTGCGGGTAAAACCACTACTATAAATTTGTTTCTTAATTTTCTGGAACCGACCGACGGTCAGGCGATAGTGGGCGGATATGTAACGCACAAAGAACCGCTTAAAGCCAAGGCGCAGGTCGGTTATGTTTCGGAAAATGTGATGCTCTACACTAATTTCACTGCTTTGCAGAATCTTGATTTTTTTGCACGGCTGGGTGGTAAAACGGATTATACCAAAGACGATTACCGCGATGTTTTACTTCGTGTCGGTTTGCCTGAAGAGGTGCACCATAAAAGATTAAAGGGATATTCTAAAGGGATGCGCCAGAAATGCGGAATCGCTATCGCCATCTTAAAAGACGCCCCGGCCGTATTGCTCGACGAACCAACCGCCGGTCTTGATCCCAAGGCAGGGCATGATTTTATCGGTCTTTTAAAATCGCTTCGTGATGAAAATAAAGCGATATTGATGTCAACTCACGATATCTTCCGCGCCAAAGAGATTGCCGATGTCATCGCAATCATGAATAAGGGACGAATTATCATGCAACAATCATCCGAAGAAATCGCCGGACAGGATTTGGAACAGTTGTATATGCAATATATGGCCGGAAGTGAAACTAATTCGACCAATCGTAATGGGACTGTCGATGCTAAAAACGATAATTGAAAAAGAGATTCGTGACCTCATCGGTTCGACCAAGTTCGTTTTTACATTTGGTGTCTGTGCGATACTAATAATTCTTGCCTTCTACATCGGTGCCACCCGACACAAATTGTACCAAAATCAATATGAAGCCTCGCTTTCGGAAAATTTACGTGCGGTCGAGGGTATAACCGATTGGAACGAGCTTGAGGGTACAAAAATATTTCTTCCTCCTCAACCACTTGCAGCTTTGGTTTCGGGCGTATCAAACGATATCGGACGAACTGCATCGGTGGAGGGGCGCGGTGAAATAATAATTGAGGACAGTCGATATAATGAAGATCCGGTTTTTGCGATTTTCAGGTTTATCGATCTCGATTTTATTTTTAAAGTTATCCTGTCGCTTTTTGCAATGCTTCTAGGTTTCGATTCTGTCAGCGGTGAGAAAGAACGGGGAACGCTCCGACTTTCGTTCGCCAATGCTCTCCCCCGCCATATCTATATTATCGGAAAACTGACAGGTACGTTTTTAGCGCTGACAATATCCATTACGGTTGCGATGGCTATCGGCGCTTTACTATTACCGCTTATGGGGATTAAGCTTTCGGGCGATGAATGGCTTCGTCTGTTTATAATTATCATTACCGGATTGTTGTACTTCGGAGTATTTTTAACAATGTCGTTTTTGGTATCATCACTGACGCATCGCTCGGCTAACTCCTTTCTGATACTTCTGGTGGTGTGGGTGTTGTGTATCCATATTGTCCCGCGTATCTCTGTTTTATTGGCGGCGCGATCGGTTGATGTTCCGTCGGTTGACGAAATCGCATATCAAAAATCAACCCTGGCCGGTCAGCTATTTAATGAATTCGACGATGCTATGCGTAGTTACGATTTCAGTAATGCGACCGTCAACGAGGATGGTGATATTATCGACGGTTTCAACGAGTATGTCGATTCGCTCAACGAAATTCGAGATACGAAAATGAAGACATTAGCTTCGCGTCTTGAAGAAGACAGGTTCAATCGTCAACGGGTGCAGGAGAAACTTGCGTTCAATCTCGCCCGGTTTTCACCGGCGACATCGCTATCGCTGGCTTTGTCATATCTGGCCGGATCGTCACTTGGATTAAAAAACGATTTCAGGGATGCCGCCAACAGTTACCAGAGTAAATTCGCCGACTTTATGACCGAAAAAACCGGGATGAACACCGGCGGATTCATGAGAATAAGAAAAACGGTCAGTGTTGATGGCGAGGCGCAGGAGGCAGAACAACCGGAGTCGATCGATCCCAGGGAGATTCCCGAATTCGATTTCAGATCGGCCGGACTGGCACAATCGATACAATCATCGATAACCGATATCGGTTTGTTATTCATACTGAATTTTCTGTTTTTTGCCGGCGCATTTATCGCTTTTGCAAGATATGATGTCAGATAGTCAGAGATGGAGTTAAAATGTTAGCGACATTAATAAATAAAGAGTTACGAGCAATAATATTAAGTCCCAAATTCACGGGGACTTTCGCGATTTGCTCACTATTGATAATCCTGTCGATATTTACCGGAGTCCGCGAATATAAAACGATGGTCAGCCGGTATGAAGCGGCTTCAGAAATGGTCGAACAGGAGTTACGTCAAAGTACATCATGGGGGCGCATGAGTACCAAAGTATATAGAGAACCGGATCCGATGCATATCTTTGTTTCCGGTGTCGATTATGATATCGGGCGCTGGTCGAATGTAACCGAGCGGAACAGCGCGAAACTAAAAAACAGCGCCTACTCCGACGATCCCATCTATGCTGTTTTCAGGTTTGTCGATTTTGTTTTTATCGTCCAGTTCGTGCTAACTCTATTCGCCATCCTGTTAACTTATAACACCGTCTGCGGTGAACGCGAAGATGGTACTCTCCAGCTGGTTTTCTCGAATGCTGTCTCGCGAGCAAAATACTTAATCGCCAAAGCTATTGGAGCCTGGCTCGGATTAGTCGTACCGATTTGCATTCCAATCCTGATCGGGCTTATGATAATTATGCTATATAAAATTCCCCTGACATTCGATCACTGGTTTAAAATATTTCTGCTTTTATGGTTGTCGCTTTTACTATTCACATTTTTTATTTTACTCGGAATCTTTATCTCATCAATAACAAAGCGGCCCTCGGTTTCTTTTCTGGTTTCATTGATTGTATGGGTTTTGTTTGTGATGATGGTTCCCCGTGCCGGTGTAATGGCGGCCGGGACAATCGCTAATGTCCCGCGTATTGCCGAGGTGGAAGGTCGTATCTCAGGTTATGCTAAAAACCGCTGGGAGCAGTTTTTTAAAGGGATGGAGACGGGCTGGAACGACTACGAAAATTCAAAATCGACCGACAGCGCTGTATCAGACGAAGCCCTTTGGGCCATGATGGAAAAGCAGGATTCAGCACATAAAGTGGTAGAAAAAGAAATCGACGAATACGATATTAAACTGCATGAGGATTTACGTCAGAGAAAAACCCAGCAGGAAAATATGGCTTTTACATTATCCCGCCTTTCGCCCGCTTCGGCTTATCAATTGGGGGCGATGTCTCTGGCCGGGAACAATATCGATGTAAAGAGTCGCTATGAAGAAGCCATAAATAATTACCGCCATCAGTTTTATCAGTTCGTGGAACAAAAACAGGAAGAAACCGGCGATGACGGCCGTATCATGATTGCCTTTACGATTGAAGATGACGGCACTCAGGACATGGCGATGAACGGCGGCGGACGAAGCAAAGAGCTTCTCGATGTCGATCAGATTCCCCGCTTTGTCGCCCCGTCAGTCAGTCTGGCCGAAACAATCTCGCCGGTATTATTAGATTTCGGTTTGATAATATTATATTCCCTGTTGGTTTTTGTCGGTGCCTTTATCGCCTTTATCAGATACGACGTCCGGTAGCTACGTAATATTAGTTTTATTACATTACTTTAACGTACTTCGGTTGTATTATAATACAATTACTCCTTGACAAAACCGGGGTATTTCCGTATCTTATTATCGTATATATAATTACAGGCGACTTGCGAAATTAACTAAAGGATTATAATTATGCCCGGATATATAAAGAAGGCTTTACTGTTTACAGGATTATACTTTTTACTTACAATTTCGGCTTCGGCTCAGCAGAGTACAACAGGTCCGACACCACCACCCGGTATTGATCGCGGATTACGTGAACAGGCCAAATCCCAGGTGGTGATTCCCGGAGTTCCCCCCTATATCTGGCATCATGGATGCGGCCCGACGGCGGCCGGGATGGTTATCGGATACTGGGACCTCAACGGCCCGGATAGTCTTGTCGCCGGTGACGCCTCGACTCAAACATCCGAAGTTAATGCCATGATTGCCGACGATAACGACAATAATGCCTGCGGCGCATCGTATTCGGATCACTACCGGGATTACTCCTGCCCGCTCGATTACTGGCCGTCACTTCAGACTGATCGTTCGGAAACAGGCGGAACACACACCGACAACTGTGTCGCCGATTTTATGCTTACTTCTCGAAGTGTTTACGGTAATTACTACGGCTGGAGCTGGTTCAGCGACGTTCCGATATCAATACTCCAATATATTAGTATGGTTGAACCTAATGTTATGCCCGAAGTAACCAATACTTATTTCACAACATTCAGCTGGGAAGAATACAAAGAGGAAATAGATAACAACCGACCGATGGTTTTATTGGTTGATACCGATGGTGATGGCTCGACCGATCATTTCGTGACCGCTATCGGTTATGATGATGCCACTTCAGAATACGGGATTTATGATACGTGGGATAGTAACATTCACTGGTATCAATGGCGGGAAATCGGTCCCGGAATTTCGTGGGGTATCTATGGAGTGACTACAATTCGAAATATTGTCTGGACACGTCCGTATTATGTTATGGATTCATCGTTTTTTAATGACTTAACCGGTGATGGTTTTTTCGAATCCGGCGATACGGTGCAATTCTATTTCTATATCAGGAATATCGGTGTTGCCGCCCAAAATGTAAACATAACCATGACCTCGAATGATCCCGATGTTATATTCATATCATCAACGATATCATTGCCGTCAATAAACGGGGAAGGTACTCCCTATAGTAATTATGCTACTCCGTTTGAATATGTCGTACCTGATGTCGATAATCCGACATTTGATTCGTTTTTCGTTACTATCGAATCCGATGGAGGATCTTATCAAATGGTTTTCGAATTCGAGCAGGAGGTCGGACGGACACGAATTCTAATCGTTGATGATGACCGGGGCGGCAACTATGAAAACTATTACATCGGCGACCTTTATGATAAATGGATGCCGGCTCATGTCTGGGAAAAAATATCGGATGGTTCTCCGCCCGGTTCAAAATTGAACGATTACAGTATGGTCATCTGGTTTACCGGAGATACGTCATCGGATCTACTCCAGACCGATGATATCAATTCAATCACGTATTATCTCGACAATGGGGGTAATTTGTTTCTGACCGGCCAGGGAATCGCCGCCGAACTTCACAATGAAGATTCAACCTTTCTTGAAAATTATCTAAAGACGCGGCAGGACGATTATTACTTCTATTTAATTCACACAGGTGTTGCCGGCTCGCCTATTGCTGACGGAATGCAGCTGCGATATTATAGTATGGCCAACCAGGAGATCAATTGGTCACAACAGATTGAAGTTGTTTCGCCGGCCCTTCCCGCTTTTAATTTTTATGGCGGTGGCCCATCGGCCTTGACTTATGACGGTGACTACAAGCTTGTATATTTCAATTGGGGTTACGAAGCCATCGCTTCCAACTTTACAAGTTTCGAAACGCGCGATTCGTTGTTGACAAATGTTCTGATGTTTTTAGGAGGATGGAACACTATCCCTTGTTATGATAGCGATGGCGATGGTTATGGTGATCCGGATCATCCCGAAAATATTTGTGCCGATGACAACTGCCCCGATGTTTACAACCCGGATCAGACCGACAGCAATGGCAACGGGACCGGTGATGCCTGCGAATGGGCATGCGGTGATGTGAACGATGACGGAACTATCAATATATTCGACATTACATTCATGATTACTTATTTGTATCTTGGCGGTCCCACCCCGGATCCACTGGAGTCGGCTGATGTAAATCATGATTTGTCGGTTAATATATTCGATATCACGTATTTGATATCATATTTATATATGGATGGTCCTTCACCGGAATGTCCTGATTTGTTATTACTTTATGATTATTGACGGAGTAAACGGATGTCATGCAAATTGCACATAGTAATATTGGCAATAATAATTATCGGGGTATCGACTATCGCGGCCGACAGGAAACAACCATTTTCAACACTTGATTCTTGCACCCAAACTCCGCCGCTATTAAAAGAACAATTAATCAAAAGACATCAACCGCCTAATTATATTTCAAAAAAGCCGGGTAAGTACACACGCGCTGATTGGCAGGATGCCATAGACAGCATCTGGGGATTCGGATTGCCAACCGCGACGAAAATAGATATCTGGGATAATTTCTGGAACGCTGTTGACGATTCTTTCGCCTGTTTTATTGACCTTGATTCCAACATTTGGGACACGATTTGGAATCGATATGATACCGAAGTTCAGGATTGTATCAGCCGCGGTCGGTTTTGTGCTATGTTGATGCACTCATCACTTGCTCTCCGGGAGAGTCATACCAAAGCCCGCGATACCGGTGTTACCAATACAGAAATGCTTCCCGGTGTCCCCCTGATGGTTTGCGGAGCCTGGGGAAACAATGATCATTTTGGCGCCGCTTTAACGCCGCTTTCTGATAGTACTTTGCTGGTTTATCAGGTGATAGACAATCATCCGCTAAATCTGCAACCGGGTGATTTAGTCCTGGGGTATAACGGAACAGCCTGGAATAATATATATCCGCAGTTATTGGAGGCGGAGTTACCCTTTGGAAGTTCATACTGGGGAAGTTCGGAATCGGCATATTTGCACTCATTCCTGATGGCCGCGGGAATGAACTGGCATCTCTTCGATACTATTGATATTGTACAATATGCAACCGGTGACACCCTGCATTTTTCGACACAATTACTCAACACTCTGGATACAACCTGTTGGGCAACCGAGCAGTTACCGGTTCCCGGCATTCCCATGCCCGATGTTTACAACAGTCAGGCCGTCTCCTGGGGTATCGTCGATAGTACGTTCATCGGCTATATATACGGGCTTTTGTGGGGTTGGGATGCTGAGACTGAATGGTACAATGCCATTGACTCGATCATGCACGAAAATGAAACCATCGGTTTGATTATTGATTTCAGAACCAACTACGGCGGTAACATGTGGCTGGCCTATCCCGGCTTGGAGTTACTGTTTAATGATACGACTCAGACAATAGGATTCGCCAGGCGGTGCAATGTTGGCAATCACTTTAGTATGTGTGTCGCCACTTCTCCCGGGGATAATCCCATCGAAGCCGATCCGGCGACATTTTATGATAAACCGATCGCTGTACTGATCGGTCCGGGTTGTGTAAGCTCGGGCGATCAGATAGCTTTGGCGATGTCTTTTCATTCAAACGTCAAAATGTTCGGTAAGTCGACGATCAGCGCTTTTAACAGTCCGGTTTCCCCTTATCTGCATAGTAACTTTCGATTCTATATGGCTTTATACGATGCCTATCTTGATAACGATCCCGATATCTACCTGACACACGACGAATTTCCTTCAGACAGGGATCTATTTTCATGGGTAGAATATGAAAGCGTCTGGTTGACTCAGGAAGGTGTTGCCTCCGGACAAGATGATGTCGTTCAATCCGCAATAAACTGGATTAATGGACAGGATGTCGATTCTGACGGAACCAATAACGGCGATGACAACTGCCTTTTCATATACAATCCCTCGCAGGAAGATATTGACGGTGATGATATTGGCGATAGCTGCGATAATTGTATCGAGGTATATAATCCGGACCAACTGGACAGCGATAGTGACGGTGAAGGTGATGCCTGCGAATGGATATGCGGTGATGCCAATAGCGACAGCACTATTAACATTTTTGATATAACTTTTGTAATTTCATATTTGTATCTTGACGGTCCACCGCCAAACCCGCTTAATTCGGCCAATGTTAACAATGATGCATCAGTTAATATATTCGATATCACGTATTTGATATCATATTTATATATGGATGGTCCTTCACCAGAATGTCCATAAAGTAAAATATTTAAAGTCTGTAAACGGTATGGCACATATGAAAAGAGAAAGGATTCTGTCGTGATGTATCGAAAGTTAAAAACAGTAACCATCATTGCGCTGTCACTTCTTCCAATGATGTCTATGGCATATTATCATCCCGACGGGTCGGATAAAAAGGATCAACCGATTCCATCGCAACTAATAGTGAAAATAAATCCGGATTTTAAAACAATACTGAGCGCCAATAAAAGCAGTATCGCACAAACGGGCGTGCAGTCTTTTGATGCTGTCAATAAGAAATATAAAATCGTCGATCAAAGGAAATTGTACGATAAAAGCCCCGCTCGAAATGAACACCCGCTTCTGAAAAACACATTTATTATCGAGGTCCCCGACGGTGCCGATGTCGAACAATTAATTATCGAATATAAAAACTCGGGCGTTGTCGAATATGCTCATCCCGATTATCAGATGGAGTTATACGCGGAACCGCCTGATGATACGCTCTATTATTGTCAGTGGGGAATGAATAATGAGGGACAGGTATATCTTCATGTCCATCGCAACGACGGATGTAATAATGACTACCTGTCGGTTGATTCCGGTTTCGTCGATGCCGACATCGACTGGCGGGAAGTTTACGAAAATCCGCCGGATAATACGGTTGCTACGGTGGTCGCGATTATCGATACCGGTGTCGATATGGATCATCCCGATTTGATAGGTCGTATTTGGACCAATCCGCGTGAGATAGCCGATAATGGCATTGATGACGATAATAATGGGTACATAGATGATCTGCACGGCTGGGATTACTCCGGCGATGGGACTTCTTTCCCGCTTCAGGAGGATAATGACCCGACCGACGAATACGGACATGGGACACACTGCGCCGGGATTGTCGCGGCGACAACCAATAATGATGAAGGTATTGCCGGTGTCTCCCCCGACAGTAAGATTATGTGTCTGAAATTTTATCCCATAATGAAATCATCGTATGCCGCTCAGGCAATAATATATGCCGCCGATAACGGTGCCGATGTCATCAGCATGAGTTGGGGTTATCCTTATCAGGTCGATGTTGTTGAAGAAGCTCTCGCGTATGCCCGGCTTAAGGGCGTAGTCCCAGTGGCCGCGGCCGGCAATGACGGTACCGAAGCTTATAACTACCCGGCCTCCTATTCGGGAATTATAACGGTTGGGGCGACTCAAAGCCGCGACAGCGTGACGGTCTTTTCGACCTACGGATCGCATATCAATGTCAGCGCCCCCGGATTATCTATCATGTCATTAAGAGCTGACACGACCGATATGTATGAAATGAACTGCGAACCGGGTGTTCATGTAATTGATTCTATCTACATGCTTGCCTCGGGAACCAGTATGGCCTGCCCGCATGTTGCCGGCGCGGCCGCTTATCTTCGGTCCGTATCGCCCGGATTAACGCCGGACGAAATCGAAAATATTCTTGAAACGACCGCCGATGACATCGAAACGCCCGGATGGGATGAAAAAGCCGGGTACGGTAGAATAAACCTGTATAACGCGCTTCAGCAGGCACCGGGACGCCGCGCCCTTATAACATCGCCGCAGATAAATCAAATCCTCTTCGGAACGATTGACATTATCGGTATCGCCGACGGCACCGAATTTTCCGAATACACGCTGGAGTACGGTTTGGGTGACAATCCGACCGATTGGATCGAAATTATCTCGTCAACCACCCCGGTTACCGATGGACTTCTCGGCAGTTTAAACAGCGGTACGCTGGAAGGTAAATTCACGATCAGGCTCCGGGTCGGTGAAACAAATGAATATATGATTTCTGTCTATATAGCGAATACTGTTGCCGCCGAAATAGAATCACCAGCCGCCGATGATTCTGTAATAAACTGGGCGACCATCGTCGGCAGTGCCAGTTGTCCAGAATTTAATTATTATACCTTAGAGTACGGTGCAGGACTCACTCCGACTTCATACAATACTATTTTAGGATCATCCATTCCGATCTCCGGCGATATCCTTGGTGAATGGTTTACCGGGACCTTGACGGATGGATGGTACAATCTACGTTTAATGGTTTATTCTCAGTCCGGTTTTGAGGCGGCCGACTCGATTCCGCTTTATATCCATCCTTATTTTCATACACCACCTGATTCCCAGGGATGGAAAATCGATTTGAACGGTGAAGCCTCGACAGTTCCCAATTATGGTGATTTTGATAATGATGGCCAGAATGAAATTGTTATCGGGACATCGGAAGGTCTTAAGTTCTTCAATCCCGATGGAACCGAAAAAACCGAAGGTCTGCCGAGTTTTCCTGATTACGATTTCAGGATACCGGTATCTGTCGGCGATTTAAATGGCGATAACCTTGATGACTTTGTTGCCGTTGGCGTAAATTATTCATCGGCAACATTATATGGTTATTTGTCGGGTGGGACAACTTTTGGCATGTCGGTTCCCTCTCCCGATTTGGTGGTTTTTGAAAATGGCATTGAAAATCTTTCTCCTTTTGTCAGCCTGAAAGATATTGACAACGACCAGTGTGATGAGATTCATTATGGTACCGGATCGGGTAATGATTACTATCTTTATGATTCCGACGGTTCCTTTTTAACAAAAATACCGACAGCCCCTAATTACGGAAATTACGCCTACCTGTCCGCCGATATTGACGGTGACGGTTACGATGAATTCTATGCCGGAAACAGTGTCCTTTATATGTTTGATCAAAGCGGTACCCTGCAGGACAGCCTCTATCTGGCAATATCACCGCTGTCATACTATCGAGCATTTTCACTGTTGGCTGTTGATATCGATGGTGATAGCAGACTGGAATTAATCGCTTTCGGAGTTGGCGAAAGCGAATCTGTCAGCACCTATTGGACGTTCGCTTTCGATGAAAACCTTCAAGTTAAGGAAAACTGGCCGCAAAACAGCAGGATCGACTCCTTTGATGCCCCCGCCGCACCGGTTTTCGCAGATATCAACCTTGACGGCAAAATGGAGTATTTAATAACTCGATATGGGATAACCTATGGCGGGGTTATTGTCTGGAGTGTCGATGGTATACCCTATGCCGGTGATTCCACCTATCCCGTTCTGGCCGCACCGAATAATCCCTGTATGCTTCATATCCCGGTTATTGGAGACGTTACGGGTGACGGTTATCCCGACATTGTTACGCCGGCAGAACCGGATGTTTGGGAATCTTACGGTCTGGAACGTATCATCGCCTGGGATCATAACGGCACCCAAATAAGCGGATGGCCGATTATCACCGAACCATCGGCCGATGCATACAATACACAGCCGCTGCATACCCCGGTATTGGGTGACATCAGCAATGACGGGTACACCGATATAATGATGACAACCGTATCAAGTAAACTAATATTTGTCAATTTCGAAGGCAGTAATTACTCTCCCAATCTAACTCCTGCACCTTTCTGGAGAATCAATCGTCAGATGAATGCGGTTGGGGAAGTTTATAATTATTGTGGTGATGTTGATAATAATGGTACAATCAATATATTCGATGTGACTTACCTGATAACATATTTATATCTGGCTGGTCCGCCCCCGAATAATTTAAACGCGGCCGACATCAACAGCGACGGTGGTGTTAACATATTTGATATTACCGGATTGATATCATATCTCTACCTGAACGGCCCCGAACCGAACTGCCCGTAAGTAAAAATATTACCATAATACAAAACGGGGATGGAACAAACCATCCCCGTTTTTATACTTGATTTTTTATTTCAGCTTATTTCTTCTTGGCATCCTTTTTATTCGGCAAATCATGAATGCCTTTGGCTTTCATCTTCTCAAAATCAAAATCCTTAACAATCGCCGCCAAAGCTTTTGGAGCTTTTTCATTATGGCAACTCTTACAAGTGTTTTCATCCGGAATTAAAAGCCCATTGGCAATCGCCTTTTCCCTGTCTTCCATAATAGATTTTTTCTTATAATCAGATCCCGGGCCATGACAAGCTTCGCACTGTACTCCGGTCAACAGTGTACCCTTGGCGGTGGTTCCGGTAGTGTAGTACTTAAGGAGGTCCTTATTCTTTTGATCTTCCGCAGAAAGTGAATCATAGGCGAAGGCATGTGCGGTTTTTTCCCATGAAGTATATGTCCCGTCTTTTTTATGACAAAGTTTGCATTTTTTGGCCCCGATATAATCGTGTTCTGCCTTTTTGGCGGTTTCTTCCCCGGCCATAACAACAACAGCCAGAAGCAGGAGTGCAGCGGTTAAAATAGATACGACAACTCTCATAATTTCTTCCTTCCTCCAATAGACATGATTCGATTTGTTTTCTATATAATTATACGCACCAAGCCGCATTGTCAAGCATATTAACGGCCGATTTTTGCATAATGATGATTCTTGTATTTAACCAGAAAACAAGCAAGACCTGTTAGTCGTTGACTATCATTCGGTTGTGGACTTGTCGGCGACACATCCATGCTCACGAGCTTCGATAGCATCGACTAATGTTGTCCACGATAACAAGGCGCATTTAATTCTGACCGGGAATTTTTTCACACCCTTTAACGCTTCCAGATCACCCAAATCGATATCTTCGCTGATTTCTTCGCCTTTCAACAAAGCCCTGACAACACCGGCGATTTTTTTAACTTCGCTTATACTTTTGCCTTTCACTATTTCAGCCAGCATCGAACCGGAGGCAACCGATATGGCGCAACCGGCACAGTGAACCAATACATTCTCCACCTTGTCGTCGTGCATCTTTACTTTAATTTCAATCTCATCACCGCACGCCGGATTTTTACCCTCGTTGACTATATCAGGCTCCTGAATATTTTTGGAGCCGCGTGGAAAACGGTAATGTTCCATGATAATATCGCGATACATATCGTCTAATTTTTCGCTCATTTCAGAAAATACCTCCTCGCCTCCCTTAAGGCAGATATCAGACGATCCAAATCATCCGTGTCGTTATAAATATACATGCTGGCGCGAACAGTAGCATGTTCACCCAGTAACTTTGTCAGCGGCTGGGCGCAATGATGCCCGGCGCGTACCGCAATTCCCTGCGAATCGAGAAACTGCGCCAGATCATGAGGGTGTATTTTAGGATCAACAAATGATACCGCCCCGCCGCGATATTTAACATCGCGAGGACCGAATATCTTAATCCAATCCAGCTCCTCCAATCGCTTTAAAACATATTCGGTTAATTCAACTTCATGCGCCCGGATATTGTCCATACCAATATTTTTCAAATAATCAAGAGCCGGGCCAAAAGCGATAACATCGGCAATATTTGGCGTCCCCGCCTCGAATTTCCACGGTAACTCGGCCCAGTTTACATAATCATAACGAACCTGACCAATCATCTCCCCCCCGAATTGTACCGGTTCCATATTCCGGAGATGTGTTTCTTTCGCATAAAGTACTCCCACCCCGGTCGGGCCAAGCATCTTGTGCGCGGAAAAAGCAAAGAAGTCAGGATTCATTTTGGTAATATCCACCGGCAAATGCGGTGTACTTTGTGCCCCATCAACCAGCACCGCCGCTCCGTGCTTATGAGCCAGATCGATTATCTCTTCAACCGGATTGATTGTCCCCAGAACATTTGACATGTGGGTCAGGGTGACGATTTTTGTTCTATCATTGATAATATTTCCAATGTCGTCTAAATCAAGATATCCGTTTTTATCAATCTTAATATATTCCAATTCGGCACCGGTTACCTGAGAAAGAATCAACCAGGGGACCAGATTGGCATGATGCTCCATCTGCGTCAACACAATCCGATCACCCCGCCTGATATTTTTTCGTCCCCACGACTGCGCTACCATATTTATTGATTCGGTGGTATTTCGTGTAAAAACGATCTCTTCCCTTTTAACACCCCCGATAAATCCTGCGACTTTGTCCCGCACGGCTTCGTAGGCAGCGGTTGCTTCCTCGGCCAGAGTATGCAAACCGCGATGGACATTGGCATTTTGATTGGTGTAGTACGATACCAAAGCATCGATAACAACCTGCGGTTTTTGAGTCGTAGCGGCACTGTCCAGATAAGTTAACCGTTTATCATTAACCAGACGACCGAGAATCGGAAAATCGCGCTTGATTTTAACCACATCTATAGGCCGAAGACTGCTTTTAATCTCGGCCCCCGACTCAGCATGCATCCTCGAATTGGAATGTACAATTTTCATGTTCTTCTCCCCGATTAAATCGCCACCAGAACATTATTGTTTTCGATTTTTACTTCGTACGTATTAATCTTATTAACTGCCGGAAGCTGCTGGGGACCACCCGTTTTAATATCAAAACTGGAACCGTGCATCGGGCATTGAATTTGACCGTTAACAATTTCCCGCTCACCGAACGGGACATCGGCATGACTGCACTTATTTTCAAAAGCGTAGAAATCGTCGCCGATTCTGGTCACGATAATACTTTTATCATCAACCAGAAAAACAGTCGATTTGAATTCCTTCACATTATCCACGGTGCAAACTGCAACAAACGTACTTACCATTTTATTCTCCCTGAAGTTTTGATATTATTGTTTCCTTCAACAACCCGGATAAATCTTCCGGCAGACGACTGAGGGTCGGCTCAACAAACCCGGAGACAACGGTCCTTACCGCGTCGTTACGACTCAAGCCGCGGCTTTGCAGATAAAATAACATCGCGGGATCGATCGGCCCGACTGTCGCCCCATGACTGCACTGCACCTGGTCGCAAAGAATTTCCAGTTCCGGTATCGTCTCCGCCTTCGGTCCCTTGTTCAATAACAAATTCCGGTTCTCCTGGTAAGCCTCACAGTTTAAGGCATCCTCATTGATTTTTATCAATCCGGTATAGGCGGAATCGGAAATATCCTTTAGTACCACCTTAAAATCGATATTGGAATATGAATCACCCGCCTGATGATGGTGCAATGTATGGTAATCAAAATGTTGTTTTTCATCACCAAAGGCGATCCCATAAATCCGACTGGCCGCGCCGCGGCCGTTTAGAATCGTCCCGGCATTAACTTTTGACATACTTCCGCCCAACCCGGCGAATATCGAATGTAACTGCGAATCACGTTGTATATCGGCGCGCTGGGTGATATAGGAACGGCAACTATCTCCCAGCCGCTGAAGATTGGCATAATTGACCACCGAAGCTTTATCGGCAAATATTTCAACCGCGCTGTTTATCAACGACTCTTCATTGCGACACTCGCCGGAATAATCATCGATAATCGTCACCTGCGCGTTTTTCCCGATAACGACCAGCAATCTGTGAAACGTAAACGGACCGGCCGGATGCCTCTGAAGCCGAATCGGTTTTTTGATTACGACATTATCCGGGATATACAGATATAATCCGGTATTCCATAAGGCGAGATTCATCGCCTCAAATTTCCCAAACTCACCACTAACCAGTTTCCCGAAATATTTTTCTATATTCGCATCAACATGCCCATTACCTTTCAAGGCGGAGTACAAATCGCTGAACACCACCCCTTGCTTATTCAGTTCCGTATTCAGAAATGTAAGGGTCATAAAGTCGGTTCGATTGTAACTGTACCCCGATATATCCGATTTCAGATGCACAATATTACCTTCCGACAAATCGGGACGCGGCGGCTCAATATTAATTAGCTCCTGCGGTCGGCTGACCAGAAATTTCTGCGGATCGGTATATCGCCAGAGATGTTTCACCCTATCGGGCAAAGTTATTTCATTGTATGCGGTCCAGCCATCACGGCGAAGATTATACAGCCACTCCGGCTCCCGGTGATATATATCTCGAAATCGGATATTGCTTTTTTCCGATACTTGTGTACTCATCGTATTATCTCCTAATAAAACCTGTTAACCAACCGAACCTTCCATCTCCAACTCGATAAGTCGATTCAACTCGACCGCATATTCCATCGGAAGTTCCTTGGTGAACGGCTCAATAAATCCATTGACAATCAGCAGACGGGCCTCATCTTCCGATAACCCGCGACTGCGCAGATAAAAAAGTTGTTCCTCGGCCACCTTGCTGACCCGCGCTTCATGCTCGACCCGGACATCGTCGGCATCGATTTCCATCGTCGGGTAAGTATCGGAACGGGAATTCTCATCTATTAATAGCGCATCGCACTCAACCGAGGTCTTGCTTCCGACCGCATTGGGATGCACCTTAACCAGACCGCGATATGAAGATCGTCCTCCCGCCTTCGATATCGACTTGGAAGTAATCCTCGAACTGGTGTTCGGAGCGACATGAATCACCTTGGCACCGGCATCCTGATGTTGATCGACACCGGCGAATGCAACCGATAAAATTTCACCTTTGGCCCCTTCGCCGAGAAGATAAACGCACGGATATTTCATAGTTAATTTCGAACCAAGGTTGCCGTCAACCCACTCGACCGTTGCATTCTTATATGCCGCGGCTCGTTTAGTCACGAGGTTGAGCACATTGCGCGACCAGTTCTGGATAGTCGTGTATCGAATATAGGCATCCTCCAGTGAGATAACCTCAACAACTGCCGAATGCAGCGAATCAGACGTATACACAGGCGCGGTACATCCTTCGATATAGTGCACCCGCGCACCTTTATCGGCAATAATCAATGTCCGTTCGAACTGCCCCATATTCTGCGCATTAATTCGAAAATAAGCCTGAAGCGGGATTTTTACATCGATTCCGGGTGGGACATAAATAAATGAACCGCCCGACCAAACGGCCGAATTCAGCGCCGCAAATTTGTTATCCATCGCCGGTATAACAGTGGCAAAATATTTTTTAACGATGTCAGGATGTTCGCGCAAACCGCTGTCCATATCAAGAAATATTACACCCTGCTCTTCAAGGTCCTTATGAAACGAATGATAAACAACTTCCGATTCATACTGCGCCGATACCCCGGCGAGAAATTTCTTCTCCGCTTCGGGAATACCAAGACGATCAAAAGTGTTTTTGATATAATCGGGAACATCCTCCCATTTCTCGCCCTTCTGCTCAATCGGTTTGATATAGTAATAAATATTATCAAAATCGATAGCGTTAAGTATCCCGGTGTTGCCCCATTTCGGCATCGGTTTATCCAGAAATATATCCAGAGCCTTATGCCGAAAATCGTGCATCCAGTCCGGTTCGTTTTTCATCTGCGATATCATCTCGACAACTTCATGATTGAGACCTTTCGCTCCCTTGTGAAAGTACTCTTCCGGGTCATGGAAGCCGTACTTCTCGGCATAATTCACACCGATGTCGTCAACCGTTTTATTTTTTTGTACTGTATCTTTCATGTTACACCCCGGCTTTTTCGACGATTTTCTCGCTCAGCCAATCGTACCCCTTATCCTCCAACTCGAGCGCCAGATCGGAACCACCGGAACGGACGATTTGGCCGTTCATCATCACATGGACCCTGTCCGGCGTGATATAATTAAGAAGCCGCTGATAATGTGTCACCAGAATCACCCCACCGTCCTCCGGCACCGAGCGATTGATTCCCTTGGCAACAATTTTTAGGGCATCGATATCGAGACCGGAATCGGTCTCATCCAAAATCGCCATTTTCGGTTTTAACATCGCCATCTGCAGAATCTCCAGCCGTTTTTTCTCACCACCGGAAAAACCATCATTAACATAGCGGGTGGCAAACGAGCGATCGATTTCCAGCAGTTTTAACTGTTGGGTGAAATCCTTGCGGAAGTTTTTCATCGCTTCGTCACCTCTGTTGCGAGCTTTTAAAGCGGCTCGCATAAAGTTGGCAACTGTTACCCCAGGGATGGCCAGCGGATACTGAAATCCAAGAAACAAACCGGCCAACGACCGTTCGCTGACATCCAGATCAAGCAGGTTTTGCCCAGCCAACTGGGCCGTCCCGGCCGTAATCCGGTAATCGGGATGCCCCGCCAACGCATTGGCCAGACTCGACTTACCCGAACCATTGGGTCCCATAATAGCGTGCTTTTCCCCGGCTTTAACCTCCAGCGAAACGCCGCGAACAACTTCCGTACCGGCGACTTCGACGTGGACATTATCGACCTTTAATATCGTATTTAATCTTGTCATTTTATCCTCTTTCTATAATTATTCTATAAAATGTCTCTAATTAATTTCCTGAATACCTGTTAAATCCAGATTAACCATGTCCACCTTACCTGCAGCCACATCGGCCAGGGTAAGTTGTGACAGCACGGTCTGAATGTAATGATCGAAAAAACTCCAAATACTGGCCACTCGGCACCGCCCCGAATGCACACAATTATCTTTGCCGTAACGATTACAATGATGGGGGCCGTAGAGCTTATCGCCCAGGGCGGCAAAGATCTCATCCAATTTGATTTTATCGGGTGCCTGGGCCAGAATATAACCACCATTACGCCCTCTGACCGCCTTTAAAAGACCGGCCTTCTTTAATATCATAATTAGTTTACCGGTATATGGCAAAGATAACCCTTCTTTCTCGCTGATTTCCGGCAGGGTCAACGATTGCCCCGGTTTATTCCGCGCAAACAGAAGCATACATCGTAAGCCATATTCTTCAGGGGCGGTTATTTTCATAATATTTTCACTCGTCCTATATCCATTCCAATGTTTCTATTATACTATACATTAAAGTATAGATTTTTGTTCCTGAAAATTCTAAAAATTATAATCTGATTAATAAGGTCAACGCTTTAAACTAATTACGGCTATAAAAGCGCTTCAATAGGCTGATTATGGTTTTGTATCAATTTGTATCAAAACAGTCAAATGCCATTATTTTGTATTGACATTACTTTTAACGGCATATACTGTATTATATTACGATTGAATTATTTCATCGTTAATGCCCGCAATTTAAAAAATAGAAATTTCTCAGAATAGGAGGAATGCCTATGGTATAAATCTGGTTCGATAAGAATCTCCAGAGTAACTAATCATGCAAACGGAGGATTATTTAATGCGTAAAAAGGCTATACTGTTTTTTATTCTTTTGGCAATCCTGACCGTACCAATCGCCGCATTATCAGCTGATCAAGTCAAAAAGGTTGAGCAGCAGCAAGACATTCCATCATTTATAGGCTATGTTCCCGATAGATTTGTAGTGGTCTTAAAATCCGGGGTTACCGAGCCAAAATTGACTTTGTCAAAAAATAACGTTGTTAAAATTGGGGATGAGGAATTTGACAATATTTCCGAGCAATTCTCCGCATCGGAAATGAAGAGACAATTCCCCGGCGCCGAAAAAAGCCTTCTCGCCAATGGCCCTGAACTCGCTCGCTATTATAAAGTTACAATTGAATCGGGGACGCTGGATGAAGCGATGGAAGCTTATCTTAGCAGCCCAATGGTTGAAAAGGTTGAACCGATCGGCATACATAGGATGAATGCCACCCCAAGTGATGGTTATTATTCATATCAATGGCATCTTAACCAAACCAGCGACCATGATATCGATGCCCCTGAGGCCTGGGATATCGAAACTGGAAGCGATGATGTTATTATTGCCATACTTGATTCAGGAACCCGTTATTATCACCCGGATCTGGGTGGAGCCAATGCCTCGGTTTCGAATCCGGAAGACTCCCGCGGAAATATGTGGATTAACACCGCCGAGTTGAACGGTTCGTCGGGCGTTGATGATGACGGCAACGGTTACACCGATGACTGGATTGGCTACGATTTTGTTTCGAGTACATCAAGCTGCTGGTCCGGTGAAGACTGTAGCACCGCCGACAATGACCCGCGCGACTTTAACGGTCACGGCACGCATACCGCCGGAATTTTCGGCATGATAACCAACGACGGTTATGGTATGTGTGGTGTTGCCGGTGGTTGGGGCAATGGAAGTCAGACCGAATACGGCAATGGCGTTAAGATTATGCCGCTTCGGATGGGGTATTCCTATAATTATTACGGTACTGAATATGGTGTTGTATTGATGGACGCCGCCGCCGAGGCTTTCTACTACGCTGCCGATAACGGCGCCAAGATTGCCTCCTGTAGTTGGGGTTCATCCAATTCAGGTGGTATTGCCGCCGCCGCTACTTATTTCATTAATGCCGGTGGTATTATTTGTGTCGCCGCCGGTAATGACTACGGAGAAGTTTCCGCCGATTATCTCAATGGTCGCGGCGATTGTATTTCAGTTGCGGCAACCGACGCCAATGATGATGGCGCCGATTTTACCACTTATGGTACTTGGATTGATATCTGCGCTCCCGGCGATGATATTTACAGTACCTATCATGATCATTCCGATCCGGATGTCAATTACTGGGCTGCAATGGGTGGCACTTCTATGGCAACACCTATGGTTGCCGGTGTCTGCGGTTTGATATGGTCACATAATCCGATGTGGACAGCGGCCCAGGTCGAAAGCCAGCTTTACAGCAGTGCTGACGATATTGATTCATATCTGTCCTCGAAATATATCGGCAAAATGGGCGCTGGTCGTATTAACGCATATAATGCAGTTAATACCGGTCCATCTCCGCCGGTCGCCGATTTCAGTGGCGCGCCAACATCCGGTTGCGCTTCGTTGATGGTGAGCTTTACCGATTTATCATCAAATGATCCGACCAGTTGGAGTTGGGACTTTGGTGATGGCGGGACTTCGACATCCCAGAATCCGTCGCATACATATACGTCAGCAGGAACATACACGGTTGCGCTAACGGCAACCAACTCGGCCGGAAGCGATACCGAGACCAAAACCGGATACATTACGGTTACAACGGTTCCGACCGCCGATTTCTCTGGCAGTCCGACTTCTGGTGAAGCACCGCTGACAGTCTCCTTCACAAATAACTCCAGCGGAGCTACATCGTATTCATGGGATTTTGGTGATGGCGGAACATCCACATCCCAGAATCCATCGCATGAATATACCGCGGCCGGAACATACACGGTTGCACTAACCGCAACCAATTCCTGCGGAAGTGACACCGAAACCAAAACCGATTATATCACGGTCACATGCACCGCACCGGTTGCTAACTTCTCAGGCAGTCCGACGTCGGGTGAAGTACCTTTGACGGTCTCCTTCACCGATGCTTCGACCGGTGCGACTTCATGGAGCTGGGATTTTGGTGATGGCGGGACGTCCACATCCCAGAATCCGTCACATACATACACTGCAGCCGGAACATACACGGTTGCGCTTACCGCGACGAATTACTGCGGTAGCGACACCGAAACCAAAACCGATTATATCACGGTAACGTGCACCGCACCGGTTGCTAACTTCTCAGGCAGTCCGATGTCGGGTGAAGTACCTTTGACGGTCTCCTTCACCGATGCTTCGACCGGTGCGACTTCATGGAGCTGGGATTTTGGTGATGGCGGGACGTCCACATCCCAGAATCCGTCACATACATACACTGCAGCCGGAACATACACGGTTGCGCTTACCGCGACGAATTACTGCGGTAGCGACACCGAAACCAAGACCGATTATATCACAGTCACATGCACCGCTCCGACCGCCAACTTCTCAGGCAGTCCGATGTCGGGTGAAGTACCATTGACGGTCTCCTTCACCGATGCTTCGACCGGTGCGACATCATGGGATTGGGATTTCGGTGATGGCGGCACTTCGACCGATCAGAATCCAATATATACATACACTGCCATAGGTACTTATACGGTTTCCCTGACGGTGACCAATAGCTGCGGATCCGACAGTGAAACCAAAACCGATTATATCAACGTAACAGAAGCCGGTGAAGGTTTCTGTGACGATTTTGATGATGGTGATATCTCCGATTGGACAATATTGTCCGGCACATGGTCAGTTGACGCCGGTCAATTGGATGGATACATTTCAAGCGACAGAGCCTTTATCATGTCGCCGGTCGGCGATGTTTCCGATGCAACTATTACTGTCGACTGGACATCTTTGTCCGGCGGTACCTGGACCAATGGTATTGTTGTTTTCGGTTATGTCGACGCAAATAACTACAGAGTCGCCGATTTCCGCGATGGCGCCAATAGATGGTATATTCGTGAATTCATCGGTGGTACTCAGTACAACCGTGCATCAACCAGCGAAACAATTAATACCAATCAGCAATATGCCATGGAAGTGGTCATCGATGCCAGCGGATTGGTAACGATAAGCGCTGATGGCACAGAGAAGGTTTCGTATAACTTCGGCGATGTTCAAACCGGTCAGGTCGGTTTGGAAGTCAATCAGTCTCATTCACAGTTTGATAATTTCTGTGTTGAAGCCGAGGTTACACCTCCACCGCCGCCGACGGCAGCCTTTACGGGAACACCCACCTCGGGTAATTTCCCGTTGACTGTTACTTTCACTGATCAGTCAACCGATAGTCCGACCAGCTGGAGCTGGAATTTTGGCGATGGTGGCGCTTCAACCGCGCAGAATCCGTCGCATACGTATACCGCCGCTGGTACATATACTGTGACGTTGACTGCGACCAACGCTTATGGTTCCGATGATGAAGTCAAGACCGATTATATCACGGTTACGACTCCCCCGCCACCAACAGCGGCATTTAGCGGAACACCGATATCGGGATATGCTCCGTTAACCGTCAGCTTCACAGATGAATCGACCGACGGTCCAACCAGCTGGAGTTGGGATTTCGGTGATGGTGGAACATCAACCGAACAAAATCCGACATATGAATACACTTCCGTCGGGACCTATACTGTCAGTCTGATCGCGACCAATGCTTATGGCAGCGATACCGAAACTAAAACCGATTACATTGAAGTCGACGAACAGGGTCAGGAGCAATGGTGGACCATTACTTATGACGATTTTGAATCCGGTTGGGGCAACTACACCGACGGTGGTGGTGATTGTGCTATGTACACAGGTGGCACTTACGCCCATCAGGGATCGGCTGCAATACAGATTAGAGATAACAGTGGTGTTGCTTCATCTTTCTACCATACTGGCAGTTACGACGTAAGCGGATACTCTGATATTGAAGTGGAATTCTGGTTTATAGCCGTCAGTATGGATAATACCAGCGAGGACTTCTGGCTGCAGTATTATGATGGTTCATCTTGGCAGACAGTCGAAACCTGGGCAAGGACAACTGATTTTGATAATGGCGTTTTCTACAATAAAGTGGTCTCCATTCCGGCCGGAACTTATAACTATCCGACCGATGCTAAAATCCGCTTTATGTGTGATGCCAGCGGCAACCGCGATTATGTCTATATCGACGAAGTCGAATTCCGCGGATATGGTTCTTCAAGCCCGGCTAAACAACTGGCCGACAATGAACCAATTATTCCCGAAGGTTACTCATTATCACAGAACCGACCGAATCCATTCAATCCCGTTACAACTATCTCCTTTGAAATTCCTAAAGCTTCTCACGTAACTCTCGAAGTTTATAATACTCTTGGGCAACGTATAGCAAAGTTGGCTGATGGTCAATATAACGCCGGTCTTCATACAGTTTCCTGGGATGCTGCAGGGCGGGCATCCGGTATCTACTTCTATCGACTGCAGGCGGATAAATTCGTCGCATCGAAGAAAATGCTGTTATTGAAGTAAAGATAGACAACAGCCTATTATCAAAAAGGACAGGCCATCGGGCCTGTCCTTTTTTTTATTTATTTAATAAAAATTCTATGGTGGCGCAGACATTCCTGTCTGCGTGCTCAGACAAGAATGTCTAAGCTACTTTTTTTTCTAATGTATTTTATCTTGCCCGAATTCCATCGATTAACTAATATCTTGACAGCGGTCGATATTAAAATATATTGAAACGTTCGCTTATCGGGGTGTGGCGCAGTCTGGCAGCGCACTTGCTTTGGGAGCAAGGAGTCGGAGGTTCAAATCCTCTCACCCCGATTTTTGATAAACTTATCGCAGTGCCTAATCGATTCCTTATTCCCGGCCCAGAACAACAAATCACGCGCTTCATCTAATCGGCACCATTTGTAATCATCATGTTCGACCGGGGTGATAACCGGATCGATTCCCGGTTCGATGACAGCCAGAAATACGATTTCAGTGATTAGATCGACCGGATGGTCATACAATTTGCGCATTGAAGGTTCAACCGGGAACGTGTAGGAATAATCTATAAGATGTAACTCTGTCGGCCCGAATCCGGTTTCTTCCTTCAATTCTCGATGCGCCGTCACGAAATATTCTTCATCGTTCTCGACACCGCCAGTAATCGGTTGCCAGAAACCACCACCGGACGGTATCCGATGCAGAAGCAAATACTCCCGGCCGTTTTCGACAAAACGTACACAATATACTGCAACCTGAATCGGTTGTCTCATAATGCACTTGTGTAGGGGGCGGGGCTCGCCCCCGCCCTCGTTGGAATTACCACTAATGTACTTCAAACGAGGGCGACCGCAAGGGTCGCCCCTACCCTATTTATTTATGGTCAGTTTCTTTACCAGCAACTCTTTCGCTTTGATCAGCGCCCTACCCCGATGCGAAACCTTGTTCTTTTCCTCCAGTGTCATTTCGGCAAATGTTTTCCCCGACGGAGGATAATAAAAAACCGGATCATACCCGAAACCATCTCCGCCAAACTTTTTATCCGTGATAACACCCTCAGCCGCACCCTCGACCGTCTCGATATTATTCTCGTCCCATGCGACCGCAATCACCGTTCGGAATCGCGCGGTGCGTTTATTTTCCGGGGCACCTTCCATCTCGGATAGTAATTTCCGGTTATTATCATCATAAGTACATCCCGGACCGGCGTAGCGTGATGAGTACACCCCGGGGGCGCCATCGAGAGCATCGACCTCGAGACCCGAATCATCAGCCAGCGCTGCGAATCCGGTGAACTCGGCAATACCTTTAGCTTTCAGGGTAGCGTTTTCTTCGAGTGTGGTCCCGGTTTCCTCGATATCGGGAAAATCGAGAAAATCATCGCAGGTCATTATTGTCACCGGGAGATCGTCCAGCAGATTTTTTATCTCTCGAATCTTATCTTTGTTTTGAGTCGCGAGTACAAGTTGCATGATAGATGTTATATCTCCCTCTCCTCCGGGCCGTCATACGAATAATTGCGGTTGCCCAACTGCCGCATCGGTTTTTCACGGGTCATTTCTTCATATGCATGCGCTATCAATCCCGGCACACGCGAAATAATAAAGAAACCTTTGCCTAATCGCCAATCAAAGCCCATATCGGAAATCACCGCCGCAATGGCACCATCAACATTAATCGGAAGTTTCTTACCCAGCTTCTCCGCCAGCGCCGCCTCTATCTCCTTGCATAGTTCAATATGCCTGCCCGAAAAATTATGTTTAGCCGCAATCTCGAATAATTTTAATGTGCGCGGATCGACATTATGCAGTCTGTGCCCGAATCCCGGCATCCGTTTTTTATTCTCTTTCATATATGTAACCAACTCACCAGCCAGGGTATTTACATCGCCATCCTTTTTGGCCCATTCCTGCATAATTTTGGCGGCGTTTTCAATCGCCCCGCCATGACTATCGCCGATAACCAGCACCCCGCCGGCAATCGCCGCGTTAAGCGGATTACCGCCCGAGACAACATTACGGGTTCCCAGCGCCGAAGGCGGCGAACAGCCATGATCAACCGACGACACCAGTATCGCGCGCATCATCTCGGCTTCCGCCTTACTCGGCAGTTCACCTTTGAGAATCAGAAACACTGTCTCGGCAAACGATAATTTTTCCATGACCTGTGTAATATCATATCCCCGGACTCTTATTTTGCCGGGACCTATATCGGTGATGGCAGAGCGCCATTCATAATCAGCCATTTATACCTCCGGATTATTTTGTCTTTGACGTATCCTCGACCGTTCGTTCGCCGGGTAACCCCTCATAATTAAGTTCGGCGAATTCCAGCCAGCTTTGTTCGAACGATTTTATATCCATCTCAAAAAGCTCCTGAACGGACCGCTCGAACGAGGCGGCCGACTGCCAGAGCATCTTGAATCTGTTAATACCGTAATTGTACGTAATAAATGCGACCAGCGAAGCCGATTCATCGACCCGCCAGATCGTATCAGCGCGAGCATAACTTTGGTTATCGATCAATGTATCGAGCGGTATCAGCTTACCCAGTTTCAACCGAGCGATTGTATTATGATGATAATTCTGGTTGGAATAGTCGCGCAAAGCGGCGAGACCATCGTACAGAAAATCAAAATCGGTCCGTCGGATACCCATCTTATCGATTAAATACCGCGCCAGTTCCAATCCGAATGGTGACCGTCTCCCCCAATGAATCTGGTGTTCGGTATGAAACGGAAGATCTCGGCCGGTTATTTTTTTACCATCCTCGACGGAATTATGAATATAAAAATGAATCGTATCGACCGGGATTTCAATCGCAAGGAACTCACAGTTTTCAACCAGATAGCGTTCGTAGGCATTGGAAAAGTCAGCCATCCGCTCTCCCCAATAGCAACCTTCCGGATAATGGAATATAAAATGTTTGTAGCTATATGTCTTCCAGCCGTCGTAATACGGGATCGTCTCTTCCTTATCGCCGGAACAGCCAATGAAAATGGTAAGAAAAGAAAATAAAATTACCATCATTAAGATTCCCACCGCAAGCGGTGGGGCACCCTTACTTTTCTGCTTCATCGTTGCGCCGGATAATAAGTATAATCCGGTCAGCAATACACGACTGCTTTTCAGCCATTTATCGATTGTGTTTATCACGTTATTGACTCCTTGAGTTTATACTATTTATCAAAACTATTGAATATAGAACAGAGGCTTGCCGATGTCAAATATTTAAAGAAAACCCGGATATTTGGCGGTTTGAGGGTAATGGGGTGGAATATTTTGTTTATGCCGACTGCCGCGAAGCTGCTTTTACTTCTATTTTCTTGTATTCCAGTGCCTTCGTCGGGCAGAAAGCGGCGCAGGCCGGACTTCCGCCGCAAAGGTCGCATTTGATAATTTCATCATGCACCTCGTCAATGAGGGCACATCCGAACGGACAGGCAGCCACACAGGCGCGACATTTGACGCACTTTTCGACATTTAGTTCAATCGCGCCGGTTGTTTCGTTTCTCTTGAGAGCATCAAAACAACACGATTTGGCGCAGGCGGCATCATCGCACTGCAGACAGGTTACCGGTACAAATTTATCCGGCGCATGTGCAATCGGGTAAATACGACTTCGTCCCGGTTTTTTATCTTTGGTATGATAAAAAGCACAGGCCAATTCACAGGTGCGGCATCCGGTGCACAGCGACGGATTAACTACTAAGCGATAATTCATAATTTCGCCTCCTCCGCCTGAAGCACAATCGCGCCCATCTTCCTCGCCAGATCAATACGTTTGCAGTCGTCACAGCTTTTGAAATAATCTTCGGGGATAGCCCGCGTTTCTATCAAATAATCGGCAAAATCACGAGAGATAATTTCCTTGCCGCACTTCTCACATACAATCAGATCGAATTTCTTTTTCCAGATAGTCCGGACACCATTTTCATCCGACCAGGGGATAACACCGGTCGGACAAATCATCGCACAACTGAGACATCCTATACAATCGGGCGGTTCCTCATTAAACGGCGGCGCGATAACTTTATCATGCCCGCGATATACCGCCGATATCGCCGATCGACCGAGCACCTCACATATTCGCGTACAGGCATAGCACATAATACAATTATCAGCGTTCGGGATTTTATCAAAACTGGTTTTGTAAACACCATGCTCCTCGGCCAGTTTTTGAATCACCTTCGAATTGGGGCATCGCGCCAGATACAAATCGAGGATGTTACGACGAATCTCCAGCACCTGTTCGGTATGGGTATTAACAATCAAACCATCCTCGGCCGGATATAAACATGACGTAACATGTTTTTTCCAGCCTTCCCAATCCCGATGCGAAATCTCGACCATACACAAACGGCACGAACCGCAGGGTTCGATCGCCTGATGGTCACATAACGCCGGCACATCGATACCTTCCCGGCGGATTATCGAAAGGAGCATCTCCCCTTCTTCCGCCTTAACCATCTTACCGTTTAGCTGTATATCTATCATAAATCACCCGTCACTCGATATCGATTGCATCAAAGGTACACACGGCGTAACATGCGCCGCAGCGATCACAAATATCGGTATCCAAAACATGTTTCTCTTTTTTCTTTCCGGTTATGGCTTTCACCGGACAAACATCGATACAGGCCAGGCAGCCGGTGCATAAATCATTGATTTTATACGTAATCAATTTGCGGCAGACACCACCCGGACACTTTTTATCGCGGATATGCGCCAAATATTCATCGCGAAAATACTGCAATGTACTAACGAACGGATTCGGCCCCGACTGTCCCAGTCCGCACAACGAAGCAATCTGAATCGTCTTCGATAGTTTCTCCATCAGATCGATATCGTCCTCGGTTGCTTCTCCCTCACAAATTTTAGTACACAATTTATAAAGCTGATATAATCCTTCACGGCAGGGAACACATTTACCGCATGATTCAAAAACCAGAAACTCGAGGAAATACCGCGCTACCTCGACCATACAGGTCTGGTCATCCATTATCACCATACCGCCGGACCCCATCATCGAGCCGGCCTCAGTCAAAGTATCGAAATCAACCGGAAGATCGAGTTTATCTTCCGGAAGACATCCACCCGACGGTCCTCCGGTCTGCACCGCTTTGAATTTGCGGCCCTTGGGGATACCATCGCCGATATCATAAATAATCTCGCGTAAGGTGACACCCATAGGGACTTCGATCAAACCGGTATTGTTAATCTTGCCGGCCAGCGAGAAAGCTTTAGTTCCGGTACTCTTCTTGGTACCAATTGATGCAAACCATTCACTACCTTTATCCAAAATAACCGGTACTGTTGCGAATGATTCGACATTATTCAAAACCGTCGGTTGATCACGCAATCCTTTGACGACCGAGCGAACATATTTGGCGCGTGGCTCGCCGACTTCACCGGCGACCGATTTCATCAGGGCCGATGATTCACCGCATACAAAAGCACCGCCGCCGCGACTGATTTTAATATCAAAATTCAGACCCGATCCCATTATGTTCTCACCGAGGAAACCGTACTCCCGCGCTGCATCAATAGCGGTCTGGAGATTTATTACGGCCAGCGGGTATTCTTCACGAACATATATATATCCCTCACGCGAACCAACCGCGAAGGCGCAGATTATCATTCCCTCTATAACGGAATGCGGATCGCCTTCCATAATACAGCGATCCATAAAAGCACCGGGGTCGCCTTCATCACCGTTGCAGATAACATAACGTGTATCCGACTCGACTTTAGCGCAGGTTGCCCATTTGCGACCGGTCGGAAAACCGGCCCCGCCACGTCCGCGCAATCCGGACTTGCTGACCTCATCGATAACTTCCTGCGGCGACATCGTCGTCAACGCTTTCGCCATCGCCGCATAACCGCTATTAGCTATATAATCGCCGATATTATCGGGATCGATTTGCCCGACATTGCGAAGTGATATCCTCTGCTGGTGCGCATAGAACGGTATCTCTTTATAATCGATAATCTGCTTGTTGGATTTGGGATCGATATAAAGTAACTTGTCTATAATTTCGCCGTTCATCAAAGTCTTTTCGACTATTTCGGCGACATGAATTTTCTTAACCTTGGTATAAAATATTCCATCAGGCTCGATAACCACCAGCGGTCCGCGGGCGCAAAACCCATGACAACCGGTTTTTTTGACGGATTCGACCGTCACATCCTTAACCTTTTTTTCCGAAAAGACTTTTTTAAACTCTTCGAGGATAGTATCGGATCCCATTGCCAGACATCCCGGTCCAAGGCAGACTAAAATCCGCTTTTTTTGCGTATCGATCAATTTGCGGTAGTCGTTCCGCAGTTTATCAAGCTTTGTTACACTATCTACCCGCACGTCATCCTCTCTTGGCCAGTTTCAATGCCCGGTCAACACGGACATTGGCATGGTACTTATCATTAACAATCATCACCGGCGCCATCGCGCAGGCTCCGACACAGTTAACCACTTCGAGTGTATATTTCATATCCGGTGTCGTCTGCCCCGACTTAATCTGCAAACCGGTTTCCAGTTGTTCTAGAAGCTGATCGGCCCCGCGGATATGACAGGCGGTTCCCTGACAGACACGAATTATATTCTCGCCACGTGGCGTTAAACTGAAGGCATTGTAAAATGTCGAGGCGCTAAACACCTTGCTCAGCGGGACATACAACATCTTCGACGCCTCTTTAAGCGCCTCGCACGGAAGGTAATGAAACTCCCGCTGGATATCCTGAAGCACCGTAATCAACGAACTCGGTTGAGCCGGACTGCGGCTGATAATCTCCCTTATTTTATCCATATCGTGCGTCATCAGACACCCTTAAAAATATCTACTTTTTTAACCAGTTTACGCCCCTCTTCGAATGCTTTCAGGTTTAATTCAAGTAGTTCTTTTTTTCTGGTTCCCAGTTTTTCGTGGAGCATTTTGGTTAATGTTTTAAAATTGACAATATCGGTCGCCTCAACATACGCGGCCAGCATAACCATATTGGCCACCCTGGGATTACCGACTTTCATCGCCACATCGTTGGCCGGTATAAGAACTTCGGTAATATCGTCCCGTTCTGATTTAATATCGATAAGCGAGCTATTTATAAGCAGCAATCCACCCGTCCTGAGCGACGCCCCGAATTTTTCGAGTGACGGCCGGTTAAAAACACAGGCCGACATCGGATTATTTATAATCGGCGACCCGATACGATTATCTGAGATAACTACTGTACAGTTGGCAGTTCCGCCACGCATCTCAGGACCGTAAGACGGAATCCAAACAACCTGTTTACCCTCATCCATTCCGGAGTAAGCTAGCAACTGTCCGGCGGTCATAATTCCCTGCCCGCCGAATCCGGCAAAAACGACTTCACGCTGTCTTGGCATCAGCGACTTTCCTCCCTCTCCGGATCCTTAAAAATCCCGAGCGGATAGTACGGTTCCATCTCATTGCTGACCCATTCGGTTCCGGCCAGAGGTGTCACGCCCCAGTTGGTCGGACAAGTCGAAAGAACTTCGACCAGCGAATAACAGCGGCCTTCATTTTGAAGACGGAAAGCTTTTTTAATTGCTTTTTTCGCATTAACGATGTGCATCGGTGTATGCACCCCGACACGGGCAATAAACGACGGTGTCTTTAATGTCGAGAGCAGTTCGGCCATCCGAACCGGATACCCGGCAAGTCCGACATCGCGTCCGGCCGGGGTCGTGGTCGTTTTCTGATTGGGCATTGTCGTTGGCGCCATCTGCCCGCCAGTCATACCATAAATGGCGTTATTAACAAAAATCGTAGTGAATTTCTCGCCGCGATTAGCGGCATGAACAATCTCGCCCATCCCGATCGATGCCAAATCGCCGTCACCCTGATAAGTGAAAACAATCATATCCGGACGCATACGTTTGAAACCGGTCGCCAGTGCCGGTGCCCTGCCATGCGCCGCCTCCATAAAATCACAATTAAAATAATTATAGATAAAAACCGAACAGCCAACCGGCGCGACACCGACGGCGCGATCGCGCAGCCCCAATTCATCGAGAGCCTCCGCCACCAAACGGTGAATCACACCATGCGTACAGCCGGGGCAATAATGAGTGATTTTATCACTCAACGATTCCGGTCTTTTAAATATGGTCGTTTCTTCCGACATTTTATTTACACCAATTTTAATATACTACCCATACTATTTTAAAAGCGACCGCACCTTCTCTTTAACTTCGTCCGGTGACGGTACAATCCCGCCGGTGCGTCCAAAAAACTCAACCGGCTTCTTCCCCACAATACTGAGTCTTACATCCTCAACCATCTGGCCGGTACTCATCTCGATAGTCAGCACCGTCTTTATATTCTTCTTGGTCGCTTCTTTATACAATTCCTTTTCCGGATATGGGAACAAAGTAATCGGCCGGAACAATCCGACACTGACACCTTCCTCTTCGAGTTCATCGATAACCGTCTGGCAAATTCGCGACATGGTACCATATGCAACAATCAGGATTTGGTTTTTATCACTAACGTTATATAGTTCGTACCTGATTTCGTTTTCTTTTATCTCTTGATACTTCGCTTCCAGCAGAAGACTATTATCCTCCAGCTCCTGTGGATCCAAAAAGAGCGATTTAACGATTCGTGCTTTACGATTCTTGGCGCCGGTAAGTGCCCAGTCGCTTTTTGTAAGATCGTTGGGGCCGCGACGTTCTTCCGGAAACTCGACCGATTCCATCATCTGACCAATCATCCCGTCACCAATAAGCATAACCGGAGTACGGTATTTGTCAGCCAAATCAAATGACAAAATCATCAGATCAACCGCTTCCTGCACCGAGGCCGGTGCCAGGACAACAGTACGATAATCTCCATGTCCACCGCCGCGGGTCGCCTGGAAATAATCGGACTGCGCCGGAAGAATACCGCCCAGACCGGGACCACCGCGTATTATATTCACCAGTACGGCCGGAAGATGCGCTCCCGCCATATACGAAATCGCCTCTTGCATAAGACTGATTCCGGGACTGGAAGAGGTTGTAAAAACGCGCAGACCGGACGATGCGGCACCGAATAACATGTTGCCAACCGCCACTTCCGATTCGGCCTGGACAAACGTGCCGCCGATTTCGGGAAGCCGCCAGCACATATACTCGGCCACCTCACTCTGCGGCGTGATGGGATAAGCGAAATAATGTTTCACACCGGCACAAACAGCCGCTTCGCCAATTGCCTCATTACCTTTCATTAATTTTTTGGCCATCGTATTATCCCAATTAATATTCAAATAACGAGAACGATGTCCCGTGCGTTTTCACTTCAATCGCCACATCAGGGCAGGTAATCGCACAAATCCGGCAACCGATACATTTTGACGGTTCATGCACCTGCGCAAAAAAATAACCCTTAACATTAATTTCTTTCGACATCGAAATAATCTGCATCGGGCAGGCATGGACACACAACTCACATCCCTTGCAATATGTTTTATCTATCTTAATACCCGGCATAATCTATTCTACAATCCTGCAATATTTCTATTATCACCGTTATACCGTTCCCACGGTTTTAACATCGACCGTGTCAACGGTAATATCGGGCAATCGAACTTTAACAGATTCATTTTCTCCAATGCGTCGCTTTTGGCGCTGACAAAAACCAGCGGCAAACCGCTTACCCGACTAACTTCTCTCGATAATTGATACCCTTCAAAAATGACATCCGCATCGGTTTCATCGATCATGTGGCTGTTGGAAATCAATCCGCTGAATTTTAATCCGGCTGTCACTTCAATCCGCTGCATAGTACTTATACACCGTTTGACGTCGGAAGTCTGCGGCCGACGGCTATTTATTACCATCAGCATATCATAAGTATTGGGTTGAAAAACTTCCGAAATAGATCCCAGTGCCTTTGTCCCCTGCGAATCACCACCAATATCGAGAATAACTTTGCCGTTATGACTTTCCACCGCGCCTTTAACTTCGGGGAGTAAAATCGGCAGATCGGAAAAATAATTTGCGCCGCCCGGCGCAATTACACGAATCCCCAACGCCTCCATCTCTTTTATCGCTTCGCGGGAACGAAAATACGGATTAACCAGATCAAGATCGGCAATCGAAACCGGCTCATCGCCGGTTCGCGCCAGATACTTAGCCAGATTCACCGACACCTCGGTTTTACCGCTTCCGAAACCGCCCAAAATGGCTATAATCGGTTTGGCAAACAAGGGGTAACGTATTTTGGCCGAATCGGTCATGAAATTATAATCCTTTATATCCGGCATTGTCAGCATCGCCCTAATATATTACGCATTTTCCGCGAATGTCAAGACCATATTGTGAAAAAATTCACCAATTTGTTAATATATCTTTAGATTTTTTAGTGATTCAGAATTTAAATATTCTAATCACCAGCGGGGATTAGGTCGGGATCGGAGTATTTGATTCGCTCCAGAAACGAGACACCACGGTTATCATAATAACCGTCAGGACGCTTATATACTTTATCTTTTAAGGCATAACCTAATGATATGAACTTGTAACCCTTTTCTTCCAGCGTTGTCAGGATATCATCGAGAAACATCGCGTTTAATCGGTTCGCACGCAACTGCAGGATATGTCGGATCGGACGATTCATAATATCTATCGCCAGCGATTCATAATAGCCGAGACGTTCGAGAATATGCGCGATATATTCATCGCGAAAATTGGCTATTTTAAGACTGTCATGACTGTTTACAATTTTTTCAAGCGATAAATTATAAACAAAATCTTCGGTCACAACCGTAGCATGTGCAATTTTGATATCGTAATCATTAAGAAACTTTGCTATCCGCTTTTTTTCTTCCGGCGTTTCGCCATAGTGCAAAAACGGGAATCGAAAATAGCGCCCCTCTTGTTTATACGACTCGATAAAGTCCTCAATCATCTCCTTCCCTTTGGTGATATCGGCTAAAAACATATCCACCGGAACATTGTCAACATCCTGCCCGGAACTGGTCATAAAACCAAGCGTCTGCCCCGCCTCCAGCCAGTCAACCAGGATTTTCCAATCACCTTCCACATTATCACCAATTACAAATCCGGCAGCATTGGCTTTATGATTTTTTAAGGCAGTGAGAATCTTCTCGTTGATCTCCGCCCGTTCTTCATGCGAATAATTTCGTTCGGCCGGAAGATTATCAAATGTGATACAGATTCTTTGGTCGGTTTTTTTCTTTTTGCCATCGCCGGCCGGTTTTTTATCGTTTTCCTGACCGAAAACTAAACAAGCGAAAAGAATTATTAATACTAAACTGACAAATAGAATAATACCGGCTTTTTTCATGTTTTATAATTATGAATTATTTAATTTCAGGTCAACAAAAACATCGCCTGAAGACGCTTATTAATTGCCTTTAACGACTTAAGAACTGCTTGACAGTGACGATGATATAAATATATTTAATTTTAATAAGGAGAAGAGACATTTTATACCCCACAACTGCGTTTTGCGGTTTCAAATGTTAAGGATTAATAATGACTAAAAAAGTATTGTTATATACTGTGACTATAATATTTGTTCTATCCCTGCCTTTATCAGCGACAGTTGGTTTTCTGCCTATAATAGAGGGCAACGAATGGGTTAACGGTTCCGATACGTTTTATATGCCGGGTGATTTTACTCTTAAACTATTAATGACTAATGATGGCGAGACCCGATACGGTTTTAGTATGCCATTTTATTTTTACAGCCCCGATAACGATATGATTGATATAATTCATGTTAATAACAGGGGGATATTATCTACCGGTTCGCTTATCAGCCACTGGCCCGATGTTGCTGTTGATTGGAATGTTGCTAACGAGTTTTTAGAATTCAGCTGGGATGGTAACCTGCCCGATACTTTCTGCCATGCCGCCGCTTCGACTTCCGGATGGCTTCCCGATACCGGCTGGTTGACAGTGTATGAATTCAGTTTCAGTACGGTTCAGGTGCACGATTTACCGCGGACATTTTGTATCGATTCGGCTTATGTTGATTCGGTTAATGACTGGTTATGGGAGGATCCGGTACCGGGTTTCGGCGGACCGTACTGCTGGGAGTTCGGCAATCCGCCGTATCTTTGCGGTGATGCCAACGGTGATTCTACGCTGAATATTTTTGATGTTACATATTTAATTAATTTTCTGTATCGCGACGGACCGGAACCGCTTCCGCATGACGCCGGCGATCCCAATGGTGATTATGAAATAAATATTTTTGATATCACCTATCTGATTACCGCCTTATATCTTGACGGCCCCGCGCCGATATGTCCACCGGAGGAATGATAATCTAACGGCTCTAATCTCGGAGAGATTTCAGCTATGTTAATAAAAAGAAGTCGAAATCCCCGCCGGGATTTCGACTCACTTATTTTTCCTTGTACTATTGCCGTCAGACCTTATTCGGTTTTCTTCTCTTTCTCCATCTCCATCGCTTCCCATTTAACCAGCTCTTCGCGGGTACGTTGACCATGTTTGTGAATAGCATCGACAACATCCGGTTTATCGGAAGTCATCAAAATAATATCACCGACCTCGGCATTGATAACTTCAAATTTCACCCCCAGCGCCATCAAACGAGTATAATCTTCGCACATACCACACATTCTAACATCCGTCTTTCCCGCCATCATTTCTTCGCCCAACTTTTCCATCGCCTTCTGGGCTTCAAGATACGACTCATGGAATTTCGGATTAACGGTCGTGATACTCATCAACCCATTGGAGATATCATAATGATTCCAGGTCATGTTCTCCAGCAGATGAGGATCCTTACACAAGTTTTTGCAAAAATCGCAGTTGTGCATGTCGAACCATGGTTTGCCATCTCCGGCGATTAAACTCACACACACCAGAAGCACGATCGCAAGCCCCAGGAATAAAACTCGTTTTCCCATAACTTCCTCCTTATAACTATTTATAATACGGGCTTATTTGTAAAAATATAGTCAAACAATCCACGATTACGCAATCATTTTTATATCACATATTGAAAATAAAAAGGCCCCGTTATTAACAGGACCTTTTCCTACGTGATTTTAGTAATAACTACTTCCTTAATGGAACATCACAACTCGTCAACCATTCTTCGCAGCTAACAGGGTCTGCACCATCTTGATACAGGAATGATATCAAGCCGGTAATGTCGAAAATATTTACGACACAGTCACCATTCATATCACCACTGCAGAGTTCATAAGGAATCGGCGGATCACCCTCAAGATACAGATAAGAAATAATACCGGTGATATCGAAGATATTAATTACACTATCGCCGTTCATTTCACCCGGTTCGCAGTCGCATTTACTACTGTCATAAACGATTTCAAAACAATGAGGACCATCCCAATCAGGTTTAATAGTCCCCATCACGGTTGTTGACCATAACCAATCCATATTCGGCGGATACCAACATGAATCGATACAGATATACTTGCCGGTATCTTGTGGAAATACCATTGTTTCAATCCAGTACACCTGTTGATCGAACGGTGCCGACACACCTCCCGCAAACATCTGAAAACCGCCAAATCCAACAGTGTCGGCCCCGGACCCAGTAACACTGTGTGGATTAATAAATACACCACCATCAAACATCGACGCCCAATTTATACTCATAGTATCGTAGGTTACCGGCTGCCAGATCGCTCCGTCGGGGGAGTAAATTCTAAAACCGTTTTGGAAAGCAGTAAGACTGGATCCGCTGCCGGTCATATACATCCAACTCATAATAAATCGAATAGGGGTTAAGGTCGGGACCTGATCGAGCTCCCATAAATTGGTTACGGTATCAAGCGAGATTGCTGTGATTTCCGGCATTGTAAAACTCGGAACATGAACCAGATAACCGTAACCATTCGGTACGGCGCTATGGTTGTCCGAAGAATCGACAACCTGATCGGTTGGATCTGCTGCTCCGCTTATAGTTGTCCGCCATTCATTCCAAACACTGGGATTGGGATTATCGAATTGGAAACGGAAGGTATTACCCGGCATAATAGGATTGGTACATCCCGGATTATACCATGACAACCACCAATCACCTCCAACCTGATGTAATATATGGGTCCAGTCAGTCGGTTCAACCCAGTTTGAATAATGCGATATATATTGGTCTTCGACCTTAACATGGAAATCGCACAATCCAATCGTATCACCGGGGGTAACATCATACCAGTAAGTCGGAGGATGTGTCGGATTGGCGCCGCCCTGAGGTTCACAAACGACCGTATCGCGCTGAGTAAGAGGACCCTGTTTAACATAAAAACATAACGGGCCGCTCCAATTCGGGTAATATAAACCGCTATATTGTAATGACCACATCCAGTTGCCGCCGGTTTGGAAGAAACTGGAATCGATACAAAGATGTTTGCCGACATGCATACCGGGCACTATCGTTGAAATCGTAAAGACGGTATCATCGTAACCATCAGGCAGACCGCCCATAGTCATATCGGCGGCGGCATATCCCATTGTATCAGCGCCACTGCCGCTAACACTGTTTCCATATGTATTGACAAAGAGATTAAAGTAATTATCCAAACCACCGGTGGTATCATAAATCGGCACCGCCCACGTGGCTCCATCGGGCGAATACAATTCGAAGCCATTACTCATTCCGATTATATTGTCACCGGTGCAATTACGAAGATGTATATCGAATGTTACCGGCTGACCACTCAATATAGTATCAGCCGTACCAGCTCCAGGACCGGAGATTGTGGCGCTAAGACCGCAAGCCGAAGCATTCGGATCTTTTATATAATAACATTTCGGTCCGTTCCATGCGGGAGCTATCGTGCCGCCCCCACCCGATAAATTCCAGAGCCAGATGTAGCCCGGATGAATAGAGGAGGAATCAATGCACAGATGTTTGCCGGCATCAGCACTGCTAACCTGTGTCGTAATTGTAAAGACCATATCATCGAATCCATTGGGGATACCACTGCTCATCATAAGCGCTGCCCCCAATCCCATGGTATCGGCGCCGCTACCTGTTACACCGGCACCAAAGGTACTAACCACCAAATCGAAGTAATTATCAAGTCCGCCGGTCGTATCATAAGTCGGAACTGCCCACGTAGCGCCCTCCGGTGAAGATAATTCAAAACAGTTGGTGAATCCGGTAACATTCAATCCGGTACAATTATATAGATGAATATCAAACGTTACCGGTTGGCCAACCAAAATAGTATCTCCGGTTCCGGCTCCCGGTCCGGAAATCGTAACACTCATGCCGCACGGCGAATGCGGCATTTCCCAATGCGGTGCATGAACCCGGTAACCATAACCATCGGTCTCGGCACTATGATTCTCCGAGGAATCGACCACCTGGGCGTACGGATCATTACTACCATCGATAGTCGTCCGCCAGTCTTTCCAGACACCTGGATTGGAATTATCGAACTGAAAACGGAAAGTACTGTAGATGGCATCGGTACAACCCGGATTCCACCAGGAAATCCACCATTCGCTGCCGACCTTATGAACGGCATGTGTCCAGCTGGACGGCTCGACCCAATTGGTGTAATGCGAGGCAACACTATCCTCGGTTTTAACATGGAAATCACAACGACCGAATTCGCCGGGAGTGACATCATACCAGTACGTATCGGGATGTGTCGGATTACCGCCGCCCTGCGGTTCGCATTTGACCGTATCCGGTGTCGGCGGTTCGGGACAGATTACGACAGCCGCTTCAACTTCGGTAACAACCGCCCCAACATAAACCCACGGCGGCAAATCGCCACAAACAACTGTTATATCCTGCTTGGTCTCCTGCGGATGCGGATTGGTTCCATCCTGATAATTTTCGACAGAATAAAATTTGGATATATAATAATAATCCAATATTTCCCACGAACCACCCGGACTGATACCAAGACGTGATACCTCATAAACATCATGAGAGACGCTCAATCCATCGTTATGTCCTTCGGGATGAGTATGATTAGTTCCCAAAACACGACTGGGTGGGCAGGGTAACGACGTCTCAGCGGCATCTTTATCCGGATCGGAGAATCCGATATGATCCCCGACCGTATCGACCCCGGCCATGGTTACATAATGCCCGCCTTCCCGATTCCAATGGATTTCGTAACAGCCGGGATCAGGAACATCGGGAATTATTTGTGTAACTTCCCAGAATCCCATTAACAGAATTACATCCTGACAATCGAGCAATTGCTCGCGACAGTAATCGAAATCGGGCACATAGACGGTTGTTTCGACTATAAATTGATCGCAACCCTGACTAATAAACCATTGATCGATTCCAGACTGCATACTATCGACATGTGTACCTGATGGTGGTGCGACATTTGTATGCATTAGTATCGCCAACGCTTCGATTAAATCGACCGGATCGTATGTCGGGGGTATCAACCCCCATTCCGGAAATCGTTGATCAAACCACCAAAAACAATTGGCAACTGCGGTTGGTCCGCAGAAATTTGACCAGTCCGATTGGTTCTGATCAAAGTCGGGCATATAGATGCCTTCCGGCTCTTTCCACCATAATTCAAGCGGCGGCTCTTTTACGTAAAAACAATGGGGACCGGTCCAGCTTGGATAATAGTTGCCGTAAGACTGATTTGCCCAGAGCCATTGCCCGCCGGCTCCAAAAAAGGCAGAATCGATACAAAGATGCTTGCCAATATCACCGCAGCCCACCTGAGTCGTTATTGTGGCAATGATACCGTCATAACCGGGCGATAATCCCCCAGTCATCATCTCCGCGGCGCTGACTCCAATAGTATCCGCACTGTTACCGGTAAGACTAAAACCATCGGTTTGGCATATAAGATCATAATAGCTGCAAAATCCACTAGTCGTAGTATGGGTCGGAACCGACCAGGTGGCGCCGTCCGGCGAATACAATTCGAAACCGTTACTCAAGCCTTCAATATCATAACCCCAATCATTAAACACATGAATATTAATGGTTATGTCCTTGCCGCAATAAACCGTATCGCCTGTTCCCGCACCTTCGCCCGAAAGCGAGATGTAAACACCGGCCTCGGCATCATGGACAAAAAAACCTGAAAAAAACAAAATCGCCGCAAGAACAGTAATAAATATTACTCGTCCAGGCAGCAATTCTGACCGTTTCATTGTCGATGGATCCATGCTTCCTCCTCCAGCAAAAATTTTATAATTATTGATCCTCCAAAATCCCATATCAGGCAGGTATTCCAATACGTTTATATAATGATACAAGCATTCAGATTGATACCAACCCGCTAACTCTAAATATCCATAATTTGCATACGCCAAGCAGAATCGTCTCGACACAAAAATAATGACTGCAAGAAAATTCTATATTTCAAAAATACATTTATTTCGCATAATTGTCAAGTAGTATCATGGTCTTTATGGTCTTTATACTCTTCCATTAAAATCCTGCTTAATATTAAAGCGTTATTTGATAAGCGAATAAGTTGTCGGTTAAATAATATCCGTCTGTCGGGATTTTGCAGGTTAGAGAAATTATACGTGTCATTATTAAAGGCTGACCAAACAAGTCCCCATTAATCTTCAACATACGGTAAAAATAGAAATTGGTTCTGAATATCTTTTAACTGTATTTTTTGAATTATGCAATCTTACATGGTCAGCATATTCCTGAAACAAATCATCGATTCTCTTTGTTTCGGAAACCAATCCGAGTTTTTCCATGCGTTGAGAATTCTCCAAAGACTCGATTTGCCGTTTTAGGATTCTGGCTTCCTTTTGAGTCCCGGCTTTTATCCATTTATGTTTTCCAGAATAAGAAACAACTACATAATAGGTTTTTTTGCCAGTCCTGGATTTCTTAAATTGTATGCTTGCCATAACAAATCCGAAAAAAACTGATAGAACCTTGTTAGAAAAGATAAATAACGGAGAGGAATATGTCAATAACTTTTTGCTATTCAAGGAAATAAGCTGTTAGAAAATTGTTCTTTCCGAGCCATAGTTTACACTTTATTCCGGACACATGGTTTACACTTTTTATATACATATTTTATATTACCTTGTCCAGTTTGATTCCAAAAGGATCCTCTTTAGGGGCGAATTTCATGCTGTATTCATCAAAATAACCTAAGTGGTAATCCATGAAGTGGACTGACCATATATGGTCA
>Ga0272443_10000762_pt1 | contig 54480 bp, 26 predicted proteins | sample SSMAcet12_FD_193581 | JGI IMG/M metagenome (GOLD analysis project Ga0272443, IMG submission 193581) | Marine sediment archaeal communities from Little Sippewissett salt marsh, Falmouth, MA, United States - SSM-Acet-12 | ecosystem: Environmental > Aquatic > Marine > Wetlands > Sediment ... | reverse complement strand
ATTATCAATACCTAAAGAGATAAGTCCTATGGGCTGGTTTATCTCATGAGCAATACCTGCAGCGAGCTGTCCAAGAGATTCCAATTTTGATTTCTGCACTATTATCTCCTGTTGGTACTTCCGTTTTTCAATTTCAGTTTCCACCATTTTCTCAAGATTTTCATTTAAGTATAAAAGTTTTTGTTCATTTTTTCTTATCTCTGTAATATCAATATCCACACCTAATATCCCAATGATCTCATCATTACTTTCTAAGGGTATTAATCTCATCTGGATATATTCGATATCATCATTGATCTTAAGTGTATATTCATCATTAATTTCTTCCCCATCGTATACTCTATCTCTAAGATTATTCCATCTCTCAATTAATTCATTATCAATATTTTTCATATCAGCATGTATCACATTATCTTTCCTCCCAATCAAGTTTCCCCAGCGTTGAATAGACTGGGCGCTTTGCACTATGATTTTTCTTTCTTTATCATAAGCATAACAAGCGACCGGTAAATTATGAATAATTGAATGAAGTAATGCCCTACTTTCTTCTAGTTCTTTTTGGAATCTTTTCTTATCGTCAATATTACGGGCAATAATGAGCAGTCTATCTTTATCATCTAACTTGATAATTATGGCATTAATATCCAGCCAGAATAAAGTTCCATCTTTGGCTTTCGCCTCCCACTCTTTTTTGATGAGCTCACCATTATACAACCTGTGTATGAATTCCCGTGCTTCAGGTGAATCAACAGTGAGCATAGAAGTTGAAGAGAGGTCATTAATATTCATAGAAAGCATTTCCTCTCTGCTATAACCATAAGTATCACACGTACGTTTATTTACATCAACAATACGCATATCTTCAGGATCGTGTATAAATATCGAGTCGGTAGAGGAGTCAAATAACGCCTTAAATTTCTGTTCACTTGCATGTTTCTTTTTGATCTGCTCCTGAAGCGCTTTGTTCTTCTTTTCTATATCTCGAGTCTGTTCATTCAGTAGGTTTTGTAATCTTATTTTGTTCCGTCGTGATGACAAGCACATAATAATCGTACCAACACATATGACCCCTGCAATAAGAAGATACAAGAACAAAAGATTATCTCTCTTTTTCAATTTCAAATCATGTATCTCTTTATTGTGTTGATCAAGAGTTATCATATCATTATTGTTAATTACTTCCTGTATCTTGAGTTCTGCTAGTGTCGAAATAACTTCGTTCAATTTTTTTTGATATTCCAAGGATTGTTTAAATTCAACATTCCTTTCGTAGATTGAAGCAAATAAAGTGTAAATCTCAGCGAGTTGTGAGAGGTTATTATTTTTTTTAGCTATTCTTTCTGCTCGCAATAAGAGATTGATTGCATGGCTGTTATACTCTTGGTCTAGATAAGTTTTTCCAGATGCGATAAGAGAATCAACATATGCAGTATTAGCTTCAGCACAATACATAGTATCACAAAGGAAGATCATGAAAAGAAGTAATACAAATCTACTCATGAACTTTCCTGGATGCATTATACTTATGATTTATCGTAAAAAAACTAATTTGCGAATTTCATTTACATCATCAGTCTGTATCTTTAAAAAATACACTCCGTTCTCTACGATATTACCGGAGAGATCTCTTCCCGACCACTGAAGCTCATACTCCTGAGGAGCCAAGGCATCATCGACTATAGTATTTACAAATTGTCCTCTCATGTTGAATATATCAATATTAACCTTTTGTGGTCTGTGGATTGAGAATTTTATGGCCTGCCCAGGTCCAAAGGGATTTCTGAAATGAAGCAACATATAATCTGTGAAAGCGTGGTTATCAATATTTGATGGTTGATATAGGAGTTCGACTGGAATGATTATTTCGTCGGCATTTGAAGCATTCGAGAAAATATCAACAGTTGATGAAAAGAGCTGGGGAGAATATCCTTCTGTGTTGAAAATAATATTCAAAGGTTCTGATTCGTTCGGCATGACCACTACTGAATAAGTACCGCATCCAACCCATGTCGTAATCGGTGCTCCAGAGAGATCATATGGGATACTACCTGTTTCTATCATATTATTGAATCCAGTATAATCTGTGGATTGTGTGTTGGAATCAAGTTGATAATAAGAAAGGAGTCCGGTTTCTGAACCTCGAATCGTAGAAACCATCTTCTGCCCAATTTCTGTATCAGTAAGTGCAATAGTATAGAGGGCAAGCTCATCGATAAATCCATTAAATTCATATGTGGAGTTTATATATGTACCTACGAGGACATCATCAGGTGTTGAAAATATGGGAGAAATAAAGGGATCAGAAATCATCTCTTCCCCATTTATATAGGATGTAATAGTTGTTTCATCAACCACGATAGCCAGATGGAACCATTCACCAAATACCAGTGGATAGCTTACAATTCTCTGAAGATCAGAACCTGCCGCATCTCTGAATTTGTAAAGGATTGAACTCATGTTTGGTATTGATACAATAAAACTCAGATCGCCATTTATCACTCCTTTGGTGAGCACAAACCCGGGCTGAGATATATTCTGTACATTTAACCACATCATCACAGTAAATTCTGAGAGATTTTCAAATTCTGTAACATGAGGCATGGTCATATAAGTATTATCCTGATAGAGATCAGCACATTGATGAGAGTTATTAGTAAGATCACAATAAAGTGTGTCTGCTCCAATATTATTGATTTCAAAGGGAATTTCTACAATACCTGGTTCGGTCATTTCATAATAAATGGAATTAATATCCAAAGCGATCTTGGGTTGTTTTATGACTACTATATTTTTCACATCGATAAATTCACCATCAGGATTTTCTACTGACCCTTCTATTGATATGATTTCCTGATCTAAGCAATTCATTGAAATAAGCGCATCTGATGAATAGAATATACTCTCACCAGGTAAAAGACCAGTAATCTGAGTTGAAGGATCATAAATCTGTAATTGAGAGACATCAGCAGCAATACTGAAATTTATCTCATCCACAGCCTGGTTACCAACATTTTTTAGTTCATATATAAGTGTTATGTCTTCTCCTACATCCCACTCTCCATCATTATTACCATTTTCGTCAGAGATGTTGAAATCTTCAATAACTACATAACTTCCATCTGGAGGAATAAATGTCACGGTCTGGATATAAGGTGCATGATCGCGAGATGTGATCGTGATAACACCACTCTGTGGATAGGTAAGGTTTTCTGTTAGATATAGGTCAAAGGAGAAGTCTGTAAATTCAGCTTTTCCTACCAGCTCTCCATCCACGACGAGTGAAGCAATGCCATCATCTATACTTGCAGTAATTGGTATTGAGGTCACATTATATGGAAAGCTTGTTTCGTGTGTCGCAGTGATCTCCTCTGGTTCTACTCTCCAAACTTGAAGAGTAGGATCACCAAGAACATGGAAGATGCTATACTGGTATTGCGTAAGGCTTCCTCCCCATAACTGCTCCATTGCGAGCAAGCCTTTTATCATTACCAGAGATAAATACCCCTCGGTTTCAGTACCCCAGCTTGGAAAGAAGTTATCCCACATGCCATCGATCATACCGAGAGAGAAATAGTCATTATAACCGCTCATTGAGTTACGGCAAGCTCCTATCGTGCTTACTGCTCCACCATCTTCTTTTCTTAGGAACTCTTCACAAAAGCTTTCGAAAGTACTCGGATCTCCATCAGTTTCGCTGTCAAACCAGCCAGTTTGGCAGTTAATACTGAACACCATCGGAAGTAAATCGCCGTTAGTGAGTTGTTGCACATTACCAATATTATATGAAGGATCTCCCCATCCTCCAGTATAGCCGTGGTCTCTATGAACAAGTAAAAATGAACCTGCATTTATTGCATTAGAAATGTCAGTTGAATTACCATTCCAAGGAAAACCATTTACACGAAGCAGTTCATCAGGAATTGGTTCACCGTTCGCATAATAACCATTATTATAATTAGTTGGATTCACAGAACCTTCTGTGACATAAATTCTCTCTGAATCATACTCTTCAGAAAGCAAAAAATCACGAATTTCTTCGGAAGTTTTTATAAACCTGCGAGTCTCATATCCATCGTGCTCGTCATCCTGAAAATAACCAGCATTAATTGCCTGATTATAAAAGGATTGCAGCGAAGGAGGTGTCTTTTCATAGTCAATTATTTTATGTACCACAGAAAGTGCTTGTTGCCCATCATCAACAGAAATTCTACCGTATCCTATGTCTGGATGAAAACCTGAATCCATACATACATAGGGTCTATCTGTTCCTAAATAGCCACCAGAAACTTGATCTGGTATATAATTCGTGGGCACATATTCCACATCACCTAAGAACAAAACAAATGATGGTGGAAGCACCCACGTTTCGTAGGCAATGAACAAATAGGTATAAATGTATTGTTCAGTTGATCCTATATCTTCTATATAAGCAATATCCGTATAAAATCCTTTCTGTGATTTCCACTCTTTTAAGGTCTCTGCTGCATCTGAGAATTCATAGGTAGTAACAATGATCAGATCTGCACCGTCTGCATTCTTGAATGAATTCTGTGCAGGTTGTATCATATCTGGATTGAGTGCAGATGAGAGAATAGCGGGAGTGAAATATTGTGAATACAGTCTTTGATCATACATAAGTTCTCCAGAGATATTCACCGATACATCAAAATCATCAATTACTAATAATGTTTTGGTCGAAGCATCATATTGGAATGGATGAATCCTTATATACACAAATGGTATTCCTCTCATTATAAAGGTTTCTGAAACTGAGTAGGGTTTTTCTGGATATACTGAACCAGAGGTATAATAATTATTATCAATAGTAAAAGGTGGAGTATCAAAAACATCATTATCCACTGCAGGAGGTTGTGCTGGATAGGGCATAACATCTGAATATTCCACTGTATGATGAACTGTCAGATCTATATCTACAGAACCATTCTCCGGCACAATGAGTATTCTGGAGATTGATGGCAATGCAGGATATCCCTCTTTTGTAAGTCTGCCCCATTCGGAGACAAAAATATTAGCATAATCTGTTGATTTTTCGACTACATTTGTTGTGCTATAAGCATCGATTGTAACTTTCATTTCTACAGAGTTTTTATTCATTGAGAGAATATTAATTTCTGTATTCTCTGGTATAAGATCGACCACTTCCGCTGATAACATCGAGCAGAACAGCAATCCAAATATTCCCAATATAATTACATGTTTCATGATAAACCTCGCTATCTTTTACGTTTCATATATTCTTGTAATCCCTTTCTAAAAAGGAACATAGCTCTCTTTAATGATTGTTCATTTAAAATGTAAGCCAGACGTACTTCATCACGGCCAAAACCAGGAGTTGCATAAAAACCTTCTGCAGGAGCAAACATAACTGTCTCATTCTCATAGAAGAATTCTTCGAGCATCCACCGTGCAAAATCCTCAGTATTGTCAATGGGAAGTTTCACGATAACATAAAAAGCACCTCTTGGCTTCACGCAAACGACGTTGTCTATTTTATGTACTTCTTCATACACAATATTTCTTCTTTTATCATATTCATTTAGCACACCTATAAAATATTTATCTTCAATATTCACTGCTGCGTTCGCTGCGAGTTGGTCGATCGTGGGAGGACATAACCTTGCTTGTGCAAATTTAAGAACACCTTGCATGAGTTCTTGATTCCTCGAAATAAAACATCCTACACGAGCGCCGCATGCACTATAACGTTTGGAAATACTGTCCACCATGATCGCATGTTCATCAATTCCTTTTATATGAAGTATGCTTGCATGGGTAAGTCCATCGTACACAAATTCTCTATATACTTCATCAGAGATAAGATAGAGATCGTGCTTCTTTGCAATATTTGCAAGACGTTCGAGGTCTTCTTTCAGATATACTGCGCCAGTTGGATTGCCAGGATTGCTGAATAGGATCGCTTTTGTCCTTGCTGAAATAAGCTCTTCTATTTTCTCATTGGAAGGCAAGGCAAAACCCTCTTCTGCATAGGTAGTCAGTGGGCTAATCGTTATTCCAGCGATGGTTGCAAAACCATTGTAATTTGTATAAAAAGGTTCTGGTACAATGATCTCATCGCCAGGATTACAGGTTGCAAGCAATGCAAATATAATAGCTTCGGAGCCTGCTGTGGTGACTATGATATCTTCTTGTTCGAGTGCTATTCCATGCCCTTCGTAATATCCCAACAAATTCTCCCTGTACACATGTAAACCTTGTGATGGACCGTAGGCAAGAACTTTTTCATCAAAATTTTTATACACATCCATTATTTGTGAAGGTGTCTCTATATCGGGCTGTCCTATGTTCAAATGAAAAACTTTTATTCCTCTCTTTTTTGCAGAATCAGCAAAAGGAGCTAACTTTCTTATAGGTGATGCCTGAATCTCTAGATTTCTTTTCGAAAGTTCCATTATTACCTCATTTCGTTTCTTCTTTCAGTTGAAGAATTCCTTTAAGCTTTACAGGATTATTCTTCACTGTTTCTTTTACAACAAAGTAAAAGTTAGCAGATCGTTTCTCCTTTTTTGAGGATAAAATATCCACAACTACTTTATGAGTGTTTCTCTTTTTCTGACAGTGGGCAAGTATCCTATTCTGTGATGATTCGAGCAAGAAATCTTCAACATAAATGAACTTTACATCCGGTTTGATCGAAAAGTCAAGAAATGTTAAAAATTCCTTATTGATAAACATTTTGCCCTCTGAAACATACCATATGCATGTTCCAACTATCTTCTCATTTTTTATAATTTTGAGGAATTCTATCTCATCAAAAAGTTTCTGCTCATTTTGTTTGAGCTCAATAATATGACTCATCCTGTCAGAAATAGCATTGATGAGATTTCTTTCATCTTTCAGAAAAGGTCCTTCGTAGAGCTCGGGTCTTTCTTCGAGATATCCCACAACCAAACTCCCAACCTTATCATCTTCGATATGGATACCGCTTTCCTGCACCCATTCAGTTTTATCATAATTGAAAGTTTTATATTCCTTTTCATGAAATGTAAGTTTGGCATAGGTTATTTCGGGGTATTGCCAACCAGAAGGAATAAGTTCTACTGTTCCTTTAAATATCTGATCTAAGGACAGGTCTTTCTTTTCTATTAGATTTGAAATTGAGTAGAGGCAATTTAGCTCTTTGACACGCTCACCAAGTTCCCAGTTCCGATGCTCAATCTCTTCTTCCTTATTTTCTATGAGAGCAGAAAGGTAATCTTCGTAAGCTTTGAGCTGCTTTATTCGTTTTTTATGTTCATTTTCATATTTCAATAACTCATGATGTCGTTTACGCATCCACTCAATTTCATGAATTAATTCTTGTTTTGTTCGATTTTCGTCCTTCATTTCAGAATAACCATTTTTTTTATTTGAGTTAAACCATCATGCTTAATTTTATAAAAATAAACACCATTTCCTAGAGACGAGCAATCCATAGTAGCTTTTCCTTCTTGACCTTGTATGGTTGTGATATATTTTCCATGTATATTATATACGTCAATGGAAACATCTTGGAATTGTGAACTTCCTTTTAGTTGATATAAAATCATAGTAGAATTTCTCACAGGATTTGGAAAATTGCCCAGTATCTTAGTATTTCTAATATTTTCTGAGTCATCATCAATTTCAGTTATTGGCATCCCCTCTCCATATACATGGATATGTTCCATCTGGAAAGGAAGCACAGAAACTGCTATCTGGTCATCATATAATTGCACAAGTGTTGGAGAAAAAGTAACATCATAAGCTTGACTCTGTCCACCTTGAAGGCTGTAATCTATTACATTTAATGGAGAAACACTCCCTCTTTGTGTAACAGTAAAACCTTCTGGCGTACTAATAGAGCCTGCTAACGTACCCCCACCAACGTTTTCGATACTAAATTGCATAGTTGAATCTTCGCCGATGAAAACCTGTCCGAAATCCAGCATTGTTGGAGCAAGAAAGAGAATTGGATAATTGGGATTGGATGCAGGAAAATATATCTCATCAACCCACGCACAATCACTTCCTCCAGTCGCATACTGATCTTTATCATAAACCCATTTGAATGTATGATTACCAGATGTTACAGGAAATGATTCTTGAGACCACGACATTTGGCCAGACCATTGTCCTTGAAGCTGACTATCAATGTAAAATTGTAAAAAGTCATAACTATTTTCTGAAGAAACTTTCCTATAAAAGGATATCTCTCCATCACAAACGTCCATAGTTACAGACATCTCTGTTGTTTGATTATGATCTATCACCCCAGAACGAGCACAATACATCCCCTGAAAAGGATCATTCATATCAATCGTCCAATCTTGATTACCACCCATTTGCCAATTATAAGCAGAAAAGTCACCGGTTTCAAAATTTTCAAAAGGCAGAGAACCAATAACTAATGAGAGCACATATAGGCTTGAAAATGTAATATTACACGACAGATCAAGAGAAAAGAGTGCAGGATGACCATTTGGTGTGCCTGGTGATGCAGCAATAGTAACTGATGATGTGTCCATTTCTCCAGGTTCGATATTATTATATGGTTCCAACTCCCCTATCACACTAATAAATTGATCTGTACAGCTTAAAAGCGACACAATATCTTGTGCTGTTTCTGTGCCGTTATTACGAAGTGAAATATAGAGATCCGCTTGTTCGCCAGGATCGAGAACACCATTATTATTACCGGTAGCAGAATCATCAATATAATAATCATCGATAACAAGATTAGCACCTTGAATAAATTCTGTCGCAATTGCATCAAGATCGAATCCAGCATCTGGAGCAGATGCAGAGCCATCACCATCATCAAGAATTTTTACAAACTGTGCTTCAGCAAGGCCTGAACTGTTGATATCAAATTCTGTCGTTCCAAGACCAGTACCAACAAAATGGAAAGGTCCATCAATTGAATTGCTTACATAGCAATTATATCCCTCGGGGGATGTATCTCCCTCATATATAGTGAAATCATTATAGGGACCATCTGTGATCGGATATTGCATATCAATGATACACCATCCGTCTTTTCCAATAGAGTAGTTGATATTATCAGGTTCTCCGAGACTTGCAGGAGTATTCCCTTCATCGGAGGAGTTATTATCAGGTATCTGGCTTGCAGCAAATTTATATCCATAATAGATATCATCTTGTCTTGGTTGAAGCTGAAAATTTACAGCTGTTGCATTATTTGCTGTGACGTTAACATTATTTACCGTCTGGCTTTCGTAACCATTTGCAGTAACTTTCACAGTATAGTTTCCAGGTAATACATATTTGTGATAATCACCTACCTCATGATCAGTATATGCTGGCATATAGCTATTGACCCAGATGATCGCAGCAATAGGATCTCCAGTGACAGCTTCAGTAACCAATCCTTCGAGCCCATAACCACTATACTCCATCATGACAAGCATGGAGGGAATGTTGATCGTCCAATAGTAATCTATCTGAGATGTCGGTGGTTGCTTTTGATAGGATATCTCCATTGACCAGCTTATAGAACCCGCAATCCCGTAATTTGTATCCTTTGAACTTCCATTAATTGGATACATACCCGTGCATCCCTGTCCATAATCGAGGTTCGAATAACCAGAAACTGATGAATACACTCCAGCAAGCTGGTCTATATGAGCATAATCAGGACATTGGCTTGCACGATAACTCCAGGGATAGGATATATATTCAGTTCCGCTATGATAGGTTGTATGAACTACAAAATTATTATTGTACATACAGCTTCTTAACAACTTTGTTTCGATTTGTGAATAGGCCCCAGGGCTTCCTCCCCAGGCATCCCACATATAACCCCAATCCCGATTGAGATCAACACCATTTGCATTATATCGCTGCATCATTACCCTTCCATCAGGATTAACATTTGGGTAAAGCCAAATTTCACGGTTATTTACAAGATCCGTTACTGTTGGATCAGAGCCATAATTAACACATAGATATCGGATCATTCGTGCTACGTTTTCCATTGAGCATAACTCATCACCATGAATACCACCATCGAACATGACTTTTGGTTCATACTCTTTAAGAGCCACATTATCACTAATGATACATACCGAGATATCCCTCCCCTGAACAGATTGCCCCAGCACAGTTTTCTTACATATGAATGGGAACGCAGCTGCACAGCTATCCATAAGAGCAACGATATCATTATAGGAGAGCCATTCGGCTTTTAACCCTCTAAGATATTCTGAGTGTGCCTGAAGATCCTCAACAATGATCTCATAATGCAACGAGGTTTTTTCTACTTTGGCTAATTCATCTGGAACAACATACATTCTGCCAAATCCAGAATATACATCTCCATTTAATTTTAGATTGTGCAATGTTTCGTAATCATATGGTGAATTCAGATAGACTTTTATCTCCATCTCTTCAGCTCGCCATGCAAAAACATTTGATATGAGCAAGAAGCTTACTGCACACAAAAATACTATTTTTTTCATAGAAACTCCATTTGATTAATTTATTCCCGTCTATATAGTCTGAAAATTTGTTGTAAATAATTCTACACGTATCATAAAAAAAATGTTACTATTTTATTTGATGAATAGACACTTCTTTGTATCGATAACCTGCGTATCCACAGTTAATTGATAAAAATATAAACCTGTCCCGAGTTCCTTCCCTCTGCTGTTTTTTCCATCCCAGGAAATCATCGAATTCTGCTCGTATAATGAATAGGTTCTGATCAATTGTCCTTTCATGTTGTAGATTGAAAGTTGTGCGTCTTTACTGGCAGGATTCTTTATTTCATAAGGGAAAAACGTAATAAAGCGAAAGGGATTTGGTTGATTGTGGTAGAGTATATATTGTGGTTTTACTGGTGGAACATCAATGCCATTTCCCTGAGATGACACGATCATGACATCATCAATATACCAGCCGGGATCGTTCAAAGAGAAGTCGCTTTCAAATCTAAAACGGAGAAAAATATGTTTATCTACATACTCAGCCAGTGGTATAATTACCTCCTGCCAATCAGATATACATCCGCTATAAGTAGCTAAATTCATCCAATTCTGATTATTTTCGGAGATATCAACAAAACAGTTATCATTATACCATTCTGTATGATAGATATGCCAGAATTTCAGAACAACATCAGGATCGACACCATTTAGATTTATTGATGATGTGCTTGATATGGATGACTGTACATTATTATTATAAAATTGAACATTATCATTATCATGAAGTGCATAATTACTAATATGTGCATTTTCGTCCAGACACCATTCACCAGCCACATTCCAGTTTACAAGACCATCTTCCCAATCTTCTTCAAAGATACGAACTTCGGTTTGCAAATTACAATCAAGCGCAACCATGCTATCTTCGATGGTAATGGAAATCAATTTAGGAACAAATCCTTGTGAGATAACTGTAGCTTCGTAGGTTCCTTCATAGTATTGAACAGAAAAATAACCAGAAATCGCAAGGGTGTCTGCATAGTAGGAATTATTCAGTCGAATTTCTCCACTGAGGAGTGTTCCATTTGTGTGCAACGATCCATTAACTGTGTGCATGTTCAATGGCTCGAGTTCAACATTTTTCGTAGTCCATGCGGAATTATTTATCGTAACATTGGTATAAGTTGTATCCCGATAACCTTTCTTACGAAATGTGACCGAATAGGTACCTGGTGAGAGCAAACGCCAATATCTTCCATATAATTCATCGCTAGTTCGAGGTTCGAAATACATTGCGTCATGATCATTGATGATCACTTCTGCCTGAAGTGGCAGCCCAGTTTGTGCATCAGTGATGTGTCCGGTCAGTAATGCAGCATTAGTCTGATAGCCAAGAGTTCGGTTCATGAGCCAGTAAGCCCCCGCCTTACACCGTTCACATGTGTCATCCACCAGTACAGGATTGGGTTGAAGATTTTCTGTTCCACATTCAATAAGAAGCTGAACAGTTCCATGTGTAGTATAAAACCAATCCTGTGCATTACCCTTTCTTCCACGTGAAGGAGAAGGTTCATAATAGCCTGTTCCATCTTCTTTCATTATAAGTGCAGCAACTGTTTCACCGATGGTTTTATTGAAATCAAAATCGGGAGAGCGTTTTACACCATTCCATTCCCAAGAATAAAATACCTTTTCCGAAAAGTTTCCTGTTCTAGATGAATGCCAGTTTATAGAGAAAAGGAATTGCTGTTCCTGTGCAAGTTTTTTAACCGCGGTGGTACCCCCTTCTGAGAATGGATAGGGACCTCTGTAATAATCATACCGCTCTTCTCCGCCCTGATGATACAGCGTATCTCCATGCACCCAGTTAAAAGAATAGTTTCTGTTTGGATCGACACCATCGATATCTTCACCCGGCCCAGGAACAAAATCAAATATTCCGTTGAGATTATTATCACGTTTGGTTTTTCTGAATGATACATCCCATCCATCCATCACCACCTGTAAGCCTTCTGGATTAATAGATGGGATGAACCATATTTCGAGTTCAGAAAGCCATATCCCATAGGGTGTTTGATACATATGAGACAGGATCTCGTTGATCATATACATAGTTACTTCTACTCCCAGAACCTCCTCAGCATGACATTGCCCCACATAGAGAACTGCTGGTTCATCCTCATCCACTGCTGCATTATCAGAAAGTTTTACCGCCCATATGGGTAGTGAATCTGTTTTTGTTACACCGATTGAATCTACAAACACATAGTCAGGATACAACATCTGAAGAGAATCAAACTCAGTTTTTATTTCATCATAGGTATGGTATCTGTCGGGAAGAGTAACCTGTCCATAGGCATGTAATCCAATACTCAATACAATGAGGATACTAAATAATTTTTTCATAACTATTTTATAATCAACAACTTATGAACTTCTTGTGTGTTATTATTACTCAGTGTGTAAAGATACACACCTGGTTCGATAGTTTTATTTTCATTATCTTTGATATCCCATACATACAATGTTGTTGTAGGATCGAGTATCGCAGAAAATACAAGCTGTCCTTTTATATTAAATATTTCCAACCTTGCTTTAGATTGTATATATTCCTTATTGATAGAAAATTGAACCTGATCTGAAATTGGATTGGGATAATGTATGATATTTGCATATACATTTTGGCTTGGTTCATTATCGATACCAACTTCATTTAACTCAACCTTTTGTGCATAGATGTTATAAATATCTGCCTTCCCACTGGATCGTGCATCCTGCCAGATAACGCAGGCATAATGTTCATCAAATGGAACAGTACGAGGGCTTGCTTGATTTTTGATGGCTGTACAAATCGCAAGATCTGAAGTCCACTCCAGCACACCTGAGTTACTTAGTTTCTGAGCATAAATATCTGCATGGTATCCATTACAAAAATCCTGCCATGGAATAAACATAACATCATCGACAAAGGTTATTGCAGGATTTGTTTGATCACCATCTTCACCAACGATTGCAAGTCCGTTGCTATCCCATTGTATCGTTCCTGAAGAAGTGACAATTTTTTGAGCAAAGACATTATAATCTATGCCATTTCGGAAATCTTCCCAGGCTAAAAATAAAAAATCATGATAGGCATACACTGGTGCAGACTGATCATTTGCATAACTTGCCAAAGGCAGTCCATCTGCTTGCCAAAGTATCAATGCGTCATCAGTTACTATTTGACCATATATTGCACGAACACCATCTCGATTATCCTCCCAAACAATAAGGAGTCCTTCTGGCACCAATATTCCTGTAGCATTTTCCTGATTCCCCGCAGCAGTGCACACTTCCAGCCCATTTACAGGCCATCCTGTCGCTGTATTGCCATCTTCATCGATCAATGTTACATAGATATTCTGATCATTCCACGTTCCACTCTGGAAGATATAATATCTCTCTACTATGTCAGTAAGTTTGTCTTCGCCAGTTCGATTGACTATTTCCAGACCTTCATCGCTCCATTGACGAATTCCGTCCACAATTTTTTGTCCATATATACCCGGGTTCATGAAATCTCGATAATCCGACCAGCCAGTATAGTATTCAATATTTTTTGCTGTCTCGCAGATTGCTACTTTCGGATTCTGCTGATCGCCAAAAAATCCACCAAGCAGTAGTCCACTATCTGCCCAGAGTGAGGTACAAAGGTCATCGACTGCTTGTGCATAGATTTGTTTGAAACCAGTTCTGTTCTCTTCCCAGACAGCTACAAGCTTACCTGAGGTTTGATCAAAAAGAGCATCAACATTTTCTTGATCGTACCCTGTGACATCAGTGATAGATTCACCATTCTCGATTAACCCATAGATACCTTCTTTTGTGATTGTTTGCATATAAAGTTGATTTCCAGTATAAGGACTGCGGCTATCATCCCAGAGTATTATGGACTTATCTGTATCCTGGAAGATACTATAATTACGTGCATCACCGCATAGTCCGTAATAAATGAGTTCTCCATTAGCAGGAAGAAGTTCAACACCAGCTTGATTTAATATTTGTACATATAAACCTGTAGAACCTGTACGATTATCCCCCCATACAGCGTACACTTGTCCTGTGCAGTCTCCTCGAAGTAACGGAGAATATTGCTCTCCATAGGCATCACAGATCATCTTTCCGTTAACATCCCAGAGAATAGTACCCGTAGTATCAACATGCTGCATATAGATATCTTCATGTGGATGTCCTCCATTTCTTCCATCGATCCAGACAAAATAACATCCGCCATTATTATTATTTGTTAAGCGTGGTTCAATCTGATCATTAGGTGCAGTACAAAGAGCCAGTCCTACCGCACCCCATTGCAGGACTCCGTTTGTATCAATTTTTTGTGCATAAATATCGGAACTATATGGATCATTTCGATAATCATCCCACACCATAAATGCGCCAGTATCTGAGGATTCTGTAATTCTTGGATCTTTTTGCACCTGATTATCTGAATAAATAACAACTTCAGGTACCCAAAGCAGGTTGCCCTGTATATCCACTCGTTGTGAATAGATATCACCTCCGGCATCATCTCGTTTATCTCTCCATACAAAAATAAAGTTTCCTGTTCCATCAGGACACATCTTTACATTGCTTTGCGTACCCGCAGCACTGCATAATAATGAGCCCCCTGCATTCCACAGCAAGGTTCCATCAGAAGCAATTCTTTGCATATACAGATTTTCATTGGAAGCATCTCTGGTATCATGCCATGCAACGATCGCACCACCGGTTCCATCTTCCCAGAATGTATGCTGGTCCTGATCACCATTACTTGCAGCAATAGGATTGCCATTGGCATTCCATCCTGTGACGATAGAACCTACCGAATCAATATGTGTGCCATAAATATCAACGCCACCCGGATTTCTATGATCCTGCCAGATGACATACGCTCCGTAATTGGCATCATTGACTATATTCAAAGATATCTGCACATCTGCAGCGGTACATAATGGCACACCAGCTGGATTCCAGAGTAACGTACCATTTTGATCAAGCTTCTGTGCATATACATCCCCTGCATCTTCGTTGCGAAAATCAACCCAGGCAATAATCACTCCTCCATCGTCCGAGTTAATGACAACTGGATCTTCTTGCCGATTTATCTCACCATTTACCATGATTGCATCAGTACCCCAAAGCAAAGTACCATCAGTGGCTACTCGCTGAGCCCACACATCGCGATCACCAAAACGTGTGTCCGACCAGACATACACAACTGAACCATCATCAAGTGTTGCACCAGACCGATACCACTCTATATTCACACTTTGACGAACAGGAATTCCATTATCCTGCCACATTGTTTGACCAAACAGGAAACTTGATAAAAAGATTACAACGGCCATCAGAGCCAGTCTTTTCATGTTAACTCCTTCATTATTTCATTATGATCATTTTTCTTGTATAGTGATAACCATCAGCATCCATTCGATAGAAATATACACCACTGTTCACAGGAACTCCAAAGCTGTCTTTACCATCCCAATGTACCGTGAACACACCTGGTTGAAAGTGTTCGTCAATAAGTGTCGTCACCTTCTGGCCGAGTATATTATAAATATGTATTGAAACTTTACCTGAACTTTTTACTGCATAGGATATGGACGTTGACTGAGAAAAAGGATTTGGGAAATTATGTTCTAAGAAATTGTGTGTCATCGCTGGTAATTCATTATTAGCAGCTGGAGAACCTAATGGTGGGAATATGATATAGTCTATCCATGCACAGTCCTGACCACCCGTCACATACCAATCCTTATCATATCTCCATTCCAATGTATGTGATCCTGCAGGAATTGAGAATACTTCCTGCGACCACTCAACTTCTCCACTCCATTCATCCTGCTTTGAGTCATCAATATAGAATTCAAGATAGTCATAATTATTTTCTGACGAGACCTTTTTCCAGAAGCTTATCTCACTATCAGAAAAAACTTCGATATCAATTTTTATTGATGTTGAAGATTGATGACCAATTGCACCTGTCTTGGCGCAATAGATGCCTTCATATTGATTGTTACTATCAATCGTCCAATCTGCATTACCAGCAAAATACCAGTTATAGTGAGAGAAATTACCTGTTTCGAAATCTTCGATAATCAGTCCAATACATATTTCAAAGTTTTCAGAAAATGAATACTCATTAGCATTAACATCGAAATCAAATGTCACAGATGTTCCATTCTGCATAAATGGATCTGCCGACAATATAAATTCAGCGTTTTGTGTAGTACCTGCATCTATCTGCCCCAGAGTAAAGTTGTTATCTTGTATTGTTATATAACTACTTGAACAATTCAAAACTGCATCTGCATTCGGTGAAATTGCATGTCCGGAATTTATTACAGGAATTGTCATGATAACTGTTTCTCCGGGATCAAGGATTCCATCATTATCACCCGAGCTATCATTGATTGATAAAGTGCCCATTTCCAGAACTGGTGCATTTAATATAATAGGAAATTGCGTATCCCAGCTCTGTTTGTTATCAGAAGAGATATTCATATTGATGAGTGAAATATGCTGATCTGGTACATAGTCATTGATCACAATTGGTAGCACATCCTCCTGGGTTGCAGTGCTTCCTGCAGTTATCGTTCCAAATATAGCTGCAGAATAGGAGCATGTAATGTAGTTATCATCAGAACTTAGTGTAGCAGTTACATTGGTTGCATCTTGCGTACCCACATTTGCGAGAGTGAAATCGAATGACACTTCTTCGGAGTATTCTGGAAGATTATTGTTGTCATCTTTTGTCTGAAAACTTTCTATTATCACATAGGCACCTGTACTTGGAATGATCGCTAGGTCTTTTTCTGTCTTAAGTGCGTTATAACCTGTAACAATAATCTGGGCATTGCCCACTTGCGTGAAGATAGGGTCAACAGTGATGGTGGTAGTACCAGAAGCATCGACAATACCTTTACCATGAAATACACCTTCTTTCATAAGCGTACACACCAATCCCTGAGTAGATGTTCCAATGCTTGAAACGGCTACTTGAAACTGGTTTTGTCCGATAAAAATACTATCTGCACATAGAATCTGAAAAGGTATAGGTTCATCAGTCCAGATAGGCATAACTGGATCTCCGAGAACATTACAACAATAAAAGCACCATCTCAGAGCACCTTCTTCGTGCTGTCCTGGCGCATTCACCCATGGTGCAGTATACACTTTGGAATTCATATGGGCTTCACCAATTCTATCTGTTCGAAGTGTGTATAATGCATTAACATATTCTCTATGAAGATGTGCAGAAGGACCTTCTGTTTGCCCCTCATTGAACCACCCATATCGAGAATTACCAATAAATGATGCAGCAAAATTTTCTAGATTTACCATCTCTTCTGCAATACAATCATTATAATCAAAAGATCCGGAGAGACATCCATGAGTATAGACATGGGAATAATTGTGGGTAGTACCATTTACTTGCGAGAAATTAGTATTTGTGATACTATTACTATTCATTCTCATACAGTATGTCTGGTTTGCATGTCCAGAATGATGTACATAGGATTTACCACTGTTTATTTTGGTAATGAGTTCGGAAATACTCCATGAACCAAGATCTCTATCATACAGGGTTTCAATATCTTGGCTTGTTGGAATACCTTCTGTTATATAACCGTTTTCATTCTGATATCCAATAAGCAGATCAAGATAATCTCCTCCCCAGGTTTGTGGATTACTATAGAGATCTTCGCCTGCAAGTAGTGGTTTGTCAAGTTCACCAAATACAGGTGACTCCTGATACATCATTGATTTATTCAAAACATTTGATAATTCTGTAGAATTACTGAAGGATATTCTACCTACAGAGACATCTGGTAAAAGGTCATCTTCACCGATCTCTCCCCACAAATTATCTCCATCATCGTTCCAGGTTCCATCAAGTGCAGAATAGTAAAGATCAGACGGGATATCATCATCCGTATAAAGGGAAGAAGACTGCACTTCGCAGTAAAATCCTCTGTAGGGTACATGCTCAACATCTCCACACAATATCACATGTTCAATACCGTGATCCTGATATTCTTGTTTAATATAATTTCGTATTTTCTCTTGCAAATCAATACCTGTTGATATTAGATTAATATCCTCTACTGTTACGATCTCCGTCCTCAAGCCCTGCGTCAGATACATTGCAACCAAATCATCAAAATCATTTTCAAATTGCAAGGGAGTAATGAGTAAGACTTCAAATGCATCATTTCTGGTTACTGGAGAATATAACGACATGAATGACTGGTTTTGAGCTATATTCCTGATCTTATTTTCTATGCGTGTAGAAGATTTGACAGATACTATGTTCGATTTTTTCTCTTCCGCAGGAGCTGTATGAATAATGATACGTAATTCTTTAAAATAAGAGATCCTAGAAGTTTTTGGAACATACTTCACTGGTGTGATCGTACTGAAAGCAAAACCGTAACCGTTCATATAATGAGTCGAGACTGACCCATGCTGTGTTTTCGGATAGATCTCCGAATCATTATATAGCTGCTGATCTATGACGAATTCACTGGATTTACCTCTGGATATGGGTTGAAAATGCTGCATCGGGTAGAGAGTATAGAATGCATCAAGCTGTACTTCTTTCTCAGGAATTACTTCGATATGGATTGCTTCTTCTCCTGGAGGAAGAAGTAAAGAAACAGCATGGTATGGGAGAACTGGTTGACCTGCTTTTGCAAACTGCATTGTTGATGGAAATTGAATAATATGATATTCTGTATCCACTTGTGAGATGACAGGATCATCAAAATAATAAACCTGTTCGATCGTTGTTGCAGTAAGAGCAGAAAAAATAAAAAGGAAATTTACGATTAATATAATTTTTTTCATGATTAAATACTTCTTTCTATACTGTTATTTTTACTATGTTATCTTATAAGAACACATTTTTTAGTTTGAAAAGGCGAACCATTAATGAGCATTCTATAGAAATAGATGCCAGAACTCATGGGTTTATTAGTATCATTTTGGCCGTTCCAGGTGGTGGTATAAATACCGGGGATCTTTTGTTCATCGACAAGTACGTTTATTTTTTCACCTTTGATATTATATATTTCTATACATATATGAGCTGGTTTTGTTACATGATAAGATATATGAGTGGTAGCTGTTTTCATGCTATTTAGATGAAACGGATTTGGGAAATTCTGTTCGATCTTACTTACAAGCGGGATAGGCTCATCACCCATAGCTGTAATATATTGAAGAACATATTCAAAATTGGTATTTTCGTCATCTATTGTAATGATCTCATCAACAAGTTCATAACCATTTTTTTGTGCAATAATATGATAATCAGCAATAAATACATTAGTATATGATAATGTCCCATTAATAATAGTAGTATCCTCAAAAACTTGGGTATAGATCGTATCCAAACCTGTTACACTGCATTCGATACCTATGGGTAATGACCCATCAGAAAGTATAAATTCAAATTGTACATCCACGAAACGGTGGATTGGTATTACAGCAGAAGTAGTAAGTCCACTTTGAGTATATTCATAAACAGCTTTTACACCATACTTATATTCTCCGTCAGGTTCATTGTATAGATTATCAATATACATTGTATCAGATAGTCCTTCCTGAAGAGTTATCCATAATCCACCATTTACCTGTCTTGTGAGAGTATATGACTGGAATAATTTCGTGCCTTGTGAAACACTATTCCATCCAACAATTACATTATAATCCTCAGATACTGTCGTCCAAATATTTGCTGGTGCTACAATATATTCCAGGATCGGGTCAACCTGTGTAGTCTGGTCAAGAAGAATTTCAATATCTTCAATATAATCATCATAGCCAGGACAAGATGCTACAAATGTATAGTTACCTACTGGAATAGTAGCTTCAAACCAGCCATTGGCATTAGGGAAGATAGTAAGATTATTAATCTCGATCGTTACTTGGTCAAATGTAGATGTACCTCCGAGGAGTGTAACCCAGCCTTGCAGAGTTCCTAATTCGACATTACCAACGACAAGATTTACAGGAATAATGAACTGGCTTTGATTAGGATCATTAGTTGTTAATGTGAGATCGCATTCATATATCTGTCCATCCTCCAGTTCACCAGTATCCACATTAATTTCAATATCTTGAGTATCATCAGCAAAGACTATTCCACTGGAAGGATCGACATTTAACCAATCAATCACTCGATAAAATTCGATTGCAAGATTATTTTGCAGGTAATAATCGTTATAGATGACTTCAAGTCCTACGGTGCCATTCTCATTCTGAATTCCCACAGTACATGAATTAATATCACCACTTACAGAACGATATTGAAATTTTATAGCATTATCATCTGTGATGATCATTTGAAAATCATACGTACCGTTTTGGCTACCTGGATAATGGATCACTTCATCAAACCATACAATAAGGCTATCTGAACCATTAGTGTAATAATACACATCTCCCCCTTGCAATGGATCAAGATCATCCCAGAGACCAAATATTGCAGGCTTAGGGGCATCGATTCTTGGAATTGAATAATTATGATAATCATCCCAATCATCACCAAATCCTATCCAACCATTTGGACTAATGATAAATTGATTATAATTTTCTCCATAATATGTAAAATTAAACTCAAGATTAAAAGGTCCTGAAGCAACATCATTATGGGAAAAGCTTACGTGAGTTCCAATACTGCTTATATCTATCCAATCATATGTAGGTCCCTCCGGATCATTAGAATCTAACCACACATAACCATAACTATCAGGTCCTCCGCCATCTCGATCAGTAACATAATCCTTATCAATTGAATAAATTAAATTAGATTCCCCAGTATTTGAAATCGTTAATATATCAGAACCATTCTGCCCTTGATCAAGTTCAAATGTGAATTCCAGCGGAGAAACAATAGCAACTGGAGGTTCTAGGATTTGAGAGCCGCGAGTGGTAAATAGAATCGCAGATTGGTCGGTGAGTGTTCTTGCGGTTGTGGGATATGAATTGCAGAAGGTATACTCAAGCCCAATTTTTCCTGTAGAGTTTTCCAGTCCGATAGTTGCATATTCTCCGTGCTGAAAATTATATCCTGAATAATACCCAGCATTAACATTATTAAATACTTTGTACTGCATAAGTATCTCAGAATCGCCTGTGGGAGTCTGATAGTATATAGGATCATAGATTATTATCTGAAAAGTTTCTTCTGCATTATTATAATCATTCTGCATATGGGACCATTCAATAATAAAATAATGAGAATTTGGATCATAATAGTAACAAATATTACTACTGTACGACGTCTTTAGGTCATCCCAGAATGCTGCAATCATTGGTGAGGGGCCAAGAGATTCTGGAAGAGGTCGATTCATAAAAGAGAAATCTTCCGTCACGCCAGGAGCTATCCAACCATTTGTACAGACAGTCAGGTCATGATAAAAAACTCCGTAAAAAGACATGCTGAAGGGTAAATCAATTACAACAATATCTCCATCGTCTCCTGAATCATTTAGATTCAAGATCACACCATTTCCACCATAATCAGGATCAATTTCAATCCAGGAATATATGGGTGCAATACTATAATCAGTATCTCCATGATCGTAACAGTAATAACCATATTCATCTGGTCCTAATGGATCTCCTTCGGTAACTTCTCCCACCACAAGAGAAACGTATAACAGATCATTAAACCCGTCTGCATTTGTAAGGTGCAGGGGGAACTGAAACTGACTTCCTGGTATTACCTGTGTGTCTGCAAAAATTACAAAGGTATTTGAATTATTAGTTGCATTACTCTCGGGATCAATAGCTTCCCAGAATCCAATACTGTCACTGATAATAATTGTATCATCGTTGGAAGAGAGTGCTCCATAAATATTATCTGCTCTTACTGATCCTGCATTGTAGAGAGTAATCAATAGTTCAGCTGTCTCCCCTGGATCTAAAACCCCATTGTTTCCATCAAATATGGCATATTCGATAAAATCAATATTAGCACCATATATTGGCAGAGTAAATCTATCAATCCATTCATCTGATGCACTATCATGAATAATAAGCTCGAACGTTAATTCTGAGCCACCAAGAACATCAGCCTCTACTGAAAAATCAAAAGCATCATTACACTGAACTTCTTGATCTACTAAGATTACACCAAAATTTTCTGTACTATCTGTAATTGTAACTCCTGCGTCATCAGTTGTGAGTGTTGCTGTTACGTCATGAAGGGCATTATTTCCATAATTTTTTAGACTGATTACAAGTTCGATATCCTCCCCTGGATTTATCATTCCATTATTATTTCCAAAAGATGATCCGGAATTATCATCATCTATTGTCATTTGAGAGATGCTTGCAAAATTTTCTGCTTGAGATATCGAAATAGTTGATATATATGGAATATGATTATGTTTCGTCACAGTAATCGTTACATCCTCAATAACTGAGGTATCAAAGGGCAGTATGATTTTACCACTTTTATCTGTATATCCACTCTCAAAAATGGCATCATCTCCTTGTACAATAGTAACCCATGCATCCTCAATCGCAAAACTATAGGTGTTCTTGACAACTACTTCAATATTTTTTGATCCAATCGGTACATTTATCGGGTGTGTAACATTAAACTCTATTGGCACATCGGTCCAGAGTTCCATACCCGGATCTCCCATGAGATTGTTCCAATAGGAAAAACAATTTACCCAGTTGTTTGGATTTGTTGGATAACTTCTATACAAACTTAGCTTTGATCGTACTAATGCTCCTCCTGGATTATAAATATTATCTCGAAAAATACCATTGAAAATACCTGCTGAGATACAATTATTAAAAGACGTATGAGTATTGAGTGTAGCTGTTCCGATTGCAGCTATGGCACCTTTTGAAGTGCTAGGAGTTCCTGCTTTTAGGAAATATTCTGAACGTCCAGTAGTTCCTTGAAAGTTGCCAGTTCCACAGGTTGGAAAAATGGCAAAGGGAAGAAGGAATCCATTATTTAGGTTTGATATATCAGTATTATCCCAACCACTCATCCCATAATAACCTCGATAATGGAAGTAGCTTACACCACTGTTTATTGAGTTAGAAATTCCTGAAACAAAGGGATTTGAATAGACCTCATCGAATGCATAGGTATGCGTGGAGGATCTTATTATTTCTTTTACAAATTTACATGTTGCCACACAGGAAGGACCAGATGTAGAAGGATCACCAACCAGAAGTGCTTTTTTATACCAGTCAGTATTTGCCATATAGGGTGTTTTTTCATAATTCAATATTTTAGCTATAATCGTTTGAAATTCTAAAAGAGTATTAAAAGATAGTCTTCCGATGATAACATCAGCAAGAATATCATTCCCCTCAAGTAACGAATAATACTGGTCTCCTTCACCACTTGAATAATAACCTGTTGGTATACTGTAGGATCCATCAGCATCACCCACTAGGCATATAAAATCAGGGGGATATTGCCAGGTATTATAAGCGTTTTGAATATACGTTTTAATTTGTGAAGAACTTGTTCCAGTATGTGCAAGATCAGCTACTTCGACATGAAATCCTTTTTGGTGTTTCCAGCTAGTCAAGTATGATAAATAATTTTTTACTGTGTTATCATTAGGACAAATGAAAAGATAGCATGGATCTTGATATTCCACTTCTGTAAATACTTCTTCATAATTACTAATCATCGCTTGATACATCGGCTCAAAATATCTTGATATTTTTGGTTTTTGAGCTTTTTCATTTGAAGCTTGGTGAGAAGTTGCTGAAATAATTACCTGTGCATTTTTAATAATACGTAATTCTTGTTTATCTGGATAAAACCGGAATGGATTTATTGTGACATTTACCAATCGTATATCCCGAAAGATCTGAGGTTCGGACACCGAAAAGATTTGCTCTGGAAATGGCGTTGAGTTCATATAGAATTCTTCATCTTTAAAAAATTTATCTGAAGCTCGATCTTCACGTTGATAGGGATATATCTGAATATTCTTGATGATATCATCCTCAAGAGAAATGATCTCTACATTGACTGATCCACTATTTGGTATTGCTACAAGACGACTTACCGTGGGTACTTCTGGTAAACCTTCATGCATTAATGCGCCTTCATTTTGTAATGTGATATGTGCATATTCTTCAGATTTTTTCTGTAGATACTGAATCTCAAAATCAGGAAGACTGAATTGTAGAGACGTAGTATATAGATCAGATTCTACACAATGAAAAATTTGTTCATTAGATGAAATATCTTCCAATTGCGCATCTGAACTATACAATAAATTAAAACTTAAAAAGAAAATTGAGAGTATAACAATATTAAATTTTTTCTTCATCACAAACCTCTATTATTTATTTTTTCTTACAATTGACATTCGGTACACACCTTCTCTCGTTGCTACAAAAACCTCACCATTATATAACTTTACATCGTAAGTATATCCAATATCCGAATCATCCCATCTATCAATAAATATTGGTGTGTCTCGTTGTGAGATATCAAACAAATATACTCCTCCACCACCTGATGCCAGGACAAGATAATCTCCCTCAGCATCAATCTGCTGGGCATAACCTGTGGTGTTATACGTATTGACAACCTTTGGATGCTCTACATCAGAAAAATCTACTACAGTTATGCCATAGGTTTTGTCAGCAATATAAGCATAGTTTTCACAAACGGTTACGGCAAGCGCTTCACCGGTTGTATTTATCTCACTTATGATTGTTCCAGTGGAACGTTTTGCAATGTATAATCCTCTTTGCTCGCCTGTTACAAAGATAAGAGTATCTTGCAGAGTAAAACCACTAACTGCATTAGGAAATTCATAGGAAAAAGAACCTAACCAGAAATCATCATAATTACCAAACTGGTATTTATTAGCATGAGTCCACAAAATATTTATGGTATTATCAGGTTTCAACTCACATTTTACATCTTCAATATTGCTTGTTTGACCTGTGATAGGAGGCATTTCAACCGGTATAGTTGGATCTGATATATCATAAACCATAATAGCGGCAGGACTTCCATATCTATCATACACAAAAAGTCTATTCTTGTCTTCCACTGCTTGTATCAACTGTGCATTTTCGATATTACCATAGTAATGAGTAACCAATTCATTTTGTTTATTATATATAGAGAATCCTGCTTGATCCTCAGCAATGTAGATATTATCTTCTCCCACAAAGACATCAAGTGCGTATCCGATAGTTTCTATTATCGCATCAATTCGCAGTTCTCCATTGGTAATTATTGGTTCGAGAAAATCTGCACAACCTGCATTTATTAAGGTAATTATAAATAGTAACAGTATAAATTTTATGTTTTTTTTCATGGGGCAATTTTACATTCAATTTTTTATTCAAAAAAATTTGAACAAATAGATATTACCTCCTTAGCACTCGTCAAGTTTTTTCAGATGAGGTTATTTTACTGACATAATTATTTTATAAATCACATCAATAAAGAAGAAAGTGTGTAGAAATTATTCTCTTTAACCAGAAAAAACTGACACACAGTTCTTTCCTCGCTTCTTTCCCTCATAAAGTGCAGTATCTGCATTTTTTATACAATCATTTATTGGTTGTAGTTCATTAAAAATAGAGATTCCAAAGGTAATAGTGAGATTTATACTATTATCCTGGTAATTGATCACAGTTTCCTCAATTTTTCTTCGAATCTTTTCGATAATGGTCTGTGCTCCATGAAGATCTGTTTGGGGGAGCATTAGAATAAACTCATCCCCCCCCCATCTTCCAATAATGTCCTGTCTTCTGATCATTGAAGGGATTTGGTATGCTAAGGAAAATAGAACAAAATCCCCTGCATCATGACCTAAATTATCATTAATATCTTTGAAATCATCGATATCGCCGATGGTAATTGCAAAAACTTTTTGATCTCTTTCAAAACGCTTTACTTCATATTCAATTTTCTCGTATACGTCTCTTCTGTTTGATAATCCAGTCAGGGGATCTGTTCGAGCTAGTCTACTTAATCGTCTATTTGCCTCTTCCAACTCTTCTTGAATCCTTATTCTCTTTTCTTCTTCAAGTTTTAGCTGTTTTTCAAGTATAATTGAATTTGATAATTCTTTTAATTCTTTTAAATATGAGTTTTCTTCAAATGGTTTGATGAAAAATTTATCCACTCCAATTGAAATCGCATCCATCAAGTAATTCTTTTTACCGTATGCTGTATAAATAACAAGCTTAGTATCTTTTTTTATTTTCTTTACTTCTCTCAAAAGGTTCAGTCCATCAAGACCTGGCATTTTTATATCAGTTATCACGATATCAGGTTTATGTTCCTTGAAAAGCTCGAGTCCTTCTTTTCCATTCATTGCTATATATAATTTTGTTACCTTGTCCTCGAGGATCTGTTTTACTGAATGTACGATAATATGTTCATCTTCAACATATAATACAGAGATTGGTAGTTTATTCATACTCATACCTTAGTTTTCTTATTTTAGTATTTTCAAGTATCTCGTTTATCATATCTATGATATATTTTTTTTACTTTCTCTATATCTACTTCATCAATATTACTCGGTTTTGCAACCTCTTTTGCAAAAGACAAATAAAACCCCGAATCAATAAGTAAATCCAAAACATCTTTATCTAGTTCTTTGTTATTAGCCATATATGCAATAATTCTTAATGCTTCACTTAATTGCTTTCCTTTTTTATATGGACGTTCTGCAATTAATGCTTCGAAAACATCAGCCACTGCAATTATTCGTGATTGTAAAGGAATCTTTTTTTCGGGTAATTTATTGGGATATCCTCTTCCATTTAGCCGTTCATGATGTGTAGAAGCAAAGAATGGTATATTTTCATATTTTCTTGGAAATTGTAAACTCGATAGCATTTCCCAGGTAATCTGTGCATGATCCTTCATAATAGTGAACTCATCATCTGTAAGAGTGCCCTTGAAAATTTTAAGATTCCTTACTTCATCATCTGTAATAATCTTATATTCTGTTCCATCCGATGCATAAGAAAAAGACTGAATTCTTTCTATCTCTTTTTGCTGTTTCTTAGATATTTGTTCTGTTCCATGATTCATTTCTTCAATTAATAAGTAATCATTTTTTATCATTGTAATAATATTATGTAAATTAGATTCTTTTTCTTTTGAAAGTTTTCCTTCATATCGCATTTTCTGAATGTCTTTTTCAATAACTTGTTCAAGCAGATCAACACGCATTCTAATAATATCTATTCGGTCAACGATTTTTTCTAGCTTGGTTGCTTTATCAATAATACAATCTGGTGTAACTATTTTTCCCACATCATGCATCCATGCAGCCATAGAAAGTTCTTTTAATTGATCACTACTAAAATAAGTATCTTTAAAATAACCCTGCTCAACCTCATTAATATACTTACCTATGTCTTCTGTAAGGGTTGCCACTCGTTTTACGTGCCCGGAGGTATATTTAGATTTTCTATCAATGGCTGAAGCAATTGATTTAATAAACTGTAAAAGAAGATTTTCAAGATCTTCAATAAGCCTGCTATTAGAAAGCGAAATAGCAGCCTGGGAAGCAAGTGAATTGAGCATAGTAATATGTTCTTCGCTAAAAGGAACAATTTTTCCCTGTTCATCTGAGGCATTGATAAGCTGAATAACTCCAATCACTTCATCTTCATGATTGATGAGAGGAATCGCAGCCATAGAAATTGATCTGTAGTTGTTTCTTTGGTCATACTTTTGTGTTCCAGTATTATTGAAAATAGTCTGTTTGTACACATCCTCAAATGCCCTGCTCTCTTTTGTATGATATACATAGGATACCATATAACTCATATTTGGAGAACCATCTTTTGTATAGAGAGGAACGCTTGGCCAGCTCACGGGTGAATCTGCTTCTCCCATCCTTTGATCAAGTGATTTATTATACATCAACTTGAAATCAAGATACTGTTTATCATGAGAAATTACATAGATAGAACCACCATCAGCATTCGCATAATCCATCGCCTCATTGAGTATTAAAGAAAAAATATTTATAAGATCGTTTTTTGCCGAAAGAGATTCTCCTATATGAATAAGTTGTGTAATATGTTTACTTTGTTTTTCTATCAGCACGTTCAACTGTTGAAGAACTTTATTGAACTCTTTATAATTACCAATATTAAACTTATTCATACATTTCCTTTATGAAGAATACTCAATACCTAGATTACTAAAAAACTTAATTTTCCGTCAACTCATTCATGCAATCCTATTTGTCTAACATCTCGCTACATCGTCTTAATCTATCCAGAAACATCTTCTCATCTGGATGATCTGAAAGCATTTTTTCGCATATTTTTTTTGCTTCATCGATATTTCCATTCACAAGCTGAGCTTCTGCAAAAGTATCTATATAATTCATTTGTGGATCCAGTTCTACACATAGCTGAGCATATTCCAGCCCTTTCTCTGGATTATAATTCTCTGCTCCAGCAGAAGTGGTCACCATACTCCAGGCTACACTATTTAGTATTCTGGCAAGATCTTTTTTTGCTTTATAAAAATCTGGATATGATTCTATAAATTGCTTGAGAGGAATTATTTTGTCTTCCTGGTTATCTTGGGCAATTGAATCTTGTAGTGCATTATATTGATCAAGTGTTGTAATATTTTTTTTGATGTCTATCGAACTCTTGTGAATAGAAAACCATTCGATCCATTTTTGCTGGTTATATCTCTCTGAGTCTGGAAGATCAAATCCTGCATACATGGCGATATCATTTGATACATTACGATTATAATTTTCAAATGCATCGATTGACGGAAATGAAAGTGAGTTTATTAGTACTTCAATACCCTCAACATCTCCAAGTTCTGCAAGTGCTTTCCCAGCCGCCCTTTGCAAATAGACATCATAGGATTGAGCAGCTTTTTTGAGAAGGGGTATTGCATTTTGTACTTTCAGTTTGCTAAAAGTCTTTGCAGCTTCCACTCGAACATAAGGTGATGAGTCATGCTGGAGCGCATAGGTGACTAATGGATAAGGATCAATGCCATCATCAACATAACCAAGATATTTAATAGCTATTCTACGTACTTTCTCAGAGGGATCTTTTTCGGATGCTCTACGAACCAAAGGAAGTGCTTTAGATGACATTAACTGCAAAAGAGATTTGATGGCTGCATAACGAACATCATCCGAAGGGTCAGAATGTGCAAGATTCATCAAAGCATCGTCTCCCCGCGTGATATTCCATATGCCAACATCATCAGCTATAATGTAGCGAACCTCTTCATCGGATGATTTTAGACATTCCAGTAATGTTTTTTCGATCTCCTGATCGTAACTATCTTGGACAAGATAATAGTGGATGACCTCCATTATATCTCTATTTACATTTCTGTTATTCGAAGATTTAAGAATTTCTGCAAGATAAGGAATGACATCTTGCTTATTTTGAGTCAATTTCCCTATTGCTTGAAAGCGAATAAATGCACTCGGAGAAAGCAAATCATTTATCTTCTGATGATCCTTACTTTCTTTGATGATGTCAGCTACTTCTGGAAGGGGTTGTGTTTTTAGGATATTATCAATATAACCAATCACATCTTCTCCATCCCATTCTGTATCTATGAAGATACCATGACCAAAACTTGAACGTTCACAATTATTATCGTGATATTTGACCTGATAATCATCTTCTCCTGAAAGATCCATACACATTGCAAAAGGCCAGTTATAGGGATCAGATTCAGGCCACACGCCACCAAAACTTTGCCAATTATTGAAGGTAATATTTTCTTTCGGATTTTCACAAATATAGGTATCATCACCTTGATAATCTATGAAAAGTGAATAGCTTGCAGGTTTTACACCAGTTCCATAGGAAGAGGTTCGTGATTTATAAACATCATTTCCAGAGTAATCCAGCAGAAATCCAGATGATCTATCTCCACCTGAACCTCCTGTACGAAAACCTCCTTCGTAGTTATCATGCCCGTCTTTATCGATGATAATTGCATTGGTTATATGAATGCCACTCCCTTGCCCAGTACTTGCAGTATAATGGTCATTTCCTTTTGCATCAACTAATGCCCCGAGTGACATGATGTAGCTTCCCCCCTGATCGCACCACCCTTTTGTCCAGTAGCGATCATTACCTGAAGCATCAAAAAGAAGTCCTGCACCACCATAGGCAGTTAATTTCTTTCTCCATGGATAATTCCTGAATGAGAGCGCTCCACCTTGCCCATATCCAGCAAGATAACCGAGCTTGTCTTTCGATTCATCAATTGCAAGATAATATCTGTCATCCCCTTCCAGATCAGAGAGAATGCCCATTCCAAGCGTTGTTGCCCCACCCTGACCTATTGTTGCACAATCATAAAGATCTTCTCCGGCATCATCCAGCAGCATACCAAGCCCAAACATTCCTGCACCCTGGCATACTCCATGAGCATTATAACTATCAAAACCTTTCACATCCCACAAAACGCCGACTCCACAAACACCAACACCCTGAGAAAAATGCTTCGCTTCATATAGATCATTTCCACCAAAATCTACAAGAAAACCACAACCGACAAAACCAAATCCCTGTACAAACATATCATTTGGATATTCATATCGATCATTACCTTCATGATCAATACAAACTGCGAGTTCCTCAAAGGTAGAGCGACACCCACCTGCATTATTTTGATACACATCATTTCCACCGATATCAATAAGTAAATTTGCATTTTTTATATGTACATCATCACCAATACCCCTTATAGCTATCCTTAAGGAATTCGTTACATAAATGAATGGTTCTTCATATGATTCGGATTTTGAATATATGTCTGATATCTTCATGTCTTCAACAGCTTTCCAATATTTATAAATAGCTTCAGACATGATCTTTGCAGCAAAAAATATATAGTGATATTTGATCTTTCTCGCACGCTCTATGAATTCAAAATGAGTTGAAACATCTCCTGTTAAGGATGGTAAATGTTCACCATCAGGAATGAGAAAATATCCGGGATTATCATTGAAGAATTTGAGATCTTCTGAGGAAAGATCTTCTTTCGCCTGTGAAATCATTGACTTTGCTATGAGATAATTTTCTAGCAGATTTAAGATAGCCATTCGATATTCCGAAGTAAAAGAGCGAGAGTAGAGCATATCTTTGAAATCCTCAAACAACTCGACATTCTGAGAAATACTCATTGCTGGATAAGTTTCGGTATCCCGCAATAAGGTTAACGCATAATCTGTTACTTCAATACCCTTCTCATTTTGTATCTGCGCAAATTGTGCACTTACTTCGTCAGCCCATTGTTTCATGTAGAGTGGTTGATTCGAGACATAATCAATAAGGGGAAACCTGCATGAAAGCCGATATGAATTCTCATATGCTTTCGGAAGTTCAAAATTTCGCACATCCATACCAATCCGTTTTCCAGCATAATCTAAGGGATTACCGTTAATCTCAGTATTGATTGGTTCTGTGTTCTGCTGGAAGTAGGATTTATAGGAATATGGTTGAATTTCTGGCTTTTTTCTTTTGGAATATAATTCACTTTGAATCGTAAAAAGGAGAAACATAAATACAACCATAGTGATCAACGATATTTTTCTCTGCATCAAAGATCCTTAAGTTTTTTTTTAAAGTACTGTAATAAAATGGTTGTCAACTTACTTGTAAATTATCTTGGCATACCCCCAAAATTTTTTAGATTAATGGTATTTTTTCATGATGAAACGAAAATAACATATAAATAACTAAGAATTAGTGTTGGGACGTATCATCACAAAGTACTGACACAAAAATGATTCACAAAGTTTAGTAGATTCTTCTTCGCCTATTGGCGAATCAGTGTGACATAAGTATTTTATGTAAAACTTTCAGACTTTCCGAAAAGTAATTTTCCAGCTTCAATATCACGTAAATCCTTTATTCATAGTACTTCACAAAATTCATCCAATAATTTTTGGGGGCATGACTGCTTGTAAATTATCTAAATTGTTTTCTATTGATATTATATATATAAAATGGAGTGCCAATTTAACAACCGGCACTCCAAAAACTAACTGATATACTTTAGTCTCTTACACAACGGACTGTGTAACCACCCTTCAAGGGATAGCCTGTTCGGTCAATTTGTGAAGTATCATGGGCAAGCCAGCGAGTCCAAGTATTATCAGCATCATATTCAGTAGAAGTCCAGAAAAATGCGTAATTCCCGATTGATGTAAAATAACCGGTTGATCCGCTGCGTCGTCCTCCACCCAGAGCAGTAAAGCCCGAAGTGTTTGTAGCAGCAGTATTTGGATTAGCCCAGTGTGTTGTCCCGGCTTCTTTCAACTGACCACCCTGATCAGTACCCCTCCAACCTACTGCATCAGCTTCAGCCTGTGACATACCAAGAGCCATTTCAAGTTCTTTCCACTCCTCATCTGATGGGATATGCCATCCTTCAGGTGCAAGTCCCCTTGTATCACTAACCGCATACCAGTTATACAAATAACCATATGCCTGTCCGTATGTAGTAGAATTGTCATACATGCAGTATGCTGCAGTGGTTAGATCAGCCCATGTTGCATTATCAGTTTCTTGAGGTATTGCATCTCCGTTTCTAAAATGTGTTACTTTCAAGTTTTCCAATAACCATTCCTGATCGCCGATCTTCACGATATGATAGACATTTCCATCATAGTCTGTGACTGTGTTTGTTAGTGTAATATTGATTGTACTCGATGTTCCGACATTGTCATTATTATCCCATGCTTTCGCATAGATCGAATGCGTGGTATCTTTGATTGCACCGGTATCCCATTCATATTCATATGGAGTCGTATCGTCTGTTCCAATTTGTGTACCATCAATGTAGAATTTCACTTCTTTGATCCCTCCTGCATCTGTAGCTGTTACCGTAATTGTAATAACTGCACCCTGGGTGAATTGCTGGTTATTTGCAGGAAAGGTGATGTTTACCGTAGGAGCTGTTGTATCTGTGTCTGTTGATTTACTACACGAAAACATAAAGAATGAAACACAAATTAAAACAACCAAAATAATGAATTTTTTCATGCTTTGTCCTCCAATATGTAATTGTAGTTTCTTTTCTATCATTAAAATATTTGATTTAATTAGATTATGGCTTTGAGGATGAATACACTAACAAGTAAATCTCAAAATTTTCTATACTTTTTTGTCAACAATTTTTTGTTAATCCCCACTCTTACTCTTCTTTATTTATTTTTTTGTGCTTTTCGTGGTTAAATAATAATCCCGTCTCAACTGCCCGCATGCTGCATTGATATCCTGCCCTAATTCTCTTCTAATTGTGACATTTATTCCTTTTGTAAAGAGAATATCACAAAATTGTTGAGTTTTCTTTTTTGATGAAGGTTGTAGTTCTGATTCTTTTATATGATTCATCGGGATGAGATTCACATGGCAGAGCATTCCTTTCAACAACTTCGCAAGTTCACGAGTATCTTCTATCGAATCATTTAAATTTCTTATTAAAGCATATTCGAATGTGATCCTACGATGAGTCTTTTCAAGATAATACGTGCAAGCATCGAGAATGGCTTTGAAGGAATACTTCTGTGCAACCGGCACGATCTTCTTCCTGAGTTCATCATTGGGTGCATGGAGTGAGATCGAAAGTGTTATCTGCAATTCCTCATCAGCGAGTTGCTGTATTTTTTCTGGAATTCCAACAGTTGATAATGTTATATGCCTGTATCCGATATTTTGTCCATTTTCATCATGAATGATTGAAAGGAATTTTATAACATTCTCATAATTTTCGAGCGGTTCGCCGCTTCCCATGAGTACAACATTCGAAATTCTCACGCGGCTGTCCTTCTCCATCTGATAAACCTGATCGGCGATCTCACCAGCACTCAAGTTGCGAACAAGCCCTCCTTTGGTAGAGGCACAGAACAGGCATCCCATTCTACAACCTAACTGCGTGGAAAGGCATGCACTGTAGCCATGCCTGTATTTCATCAAAACACTCTCAATAAGATGATTGTCATGCAGTTTGAAAAGGTATTTTTTTGTACAATCCAAACGTGAATCGAAGCGTTGTTCAATAGCGAGCGAATCGATGTAATGTTCCTCACCTAATTTAGTCCTGAGAGCTTTTGGAAGCAGATCGATTTCTTTAATTGAAGCAGCATATTGCTGATGTATAGCTTTGAAAAGTTGCGTTGCTCTGAATCTCTTTACACCTATTGATTTCATAAGTTCTTCTAATTCCTGATATGTGAAGGATTTGAGATCACCCATCTGATTTAATATCCCTCTTCAACATTCACTTCATTGAGAAATTTCTTTTCTCCTCGCACAAAACGTGTGATATTTTCGATCACTTCGTCCCATCTTTTCAAATCGTCAAATGGGGAAGCTGCTCTATGAGGTGAAAGCACGACATTATCAAGTGTATAAAATGGATAGTGTGTGGGAAATTTCCTTCCTTGCTCATCAGGTTCGGGTCGATAATCATACCACACATCTATCGCTGCACCAGCTATTATTTTATCTCTCAGCGCTTCATACAGACCTTTCTCATCGATCACTGCTCCCCTCCCTGCACTCACAAGCAAACCATCTTTACCAAGAAGCGTTAGTTCTTTTTCACCAATCAATCCTTCAGTTAAGTCAGTCAGAGGAACAGCAATAATAAGGATATCATTTGATTCGAGAAATTCATGCAGGTCTGAAAATGAATATTTATCGAAATCCGTAGGATATTGGTATTTTTCATCTTTATCCCAGTGATTTCTTAAGATTGAAAAAGAAACATCGAATGTACTGAGAAATGTATGCACTTTTTTGTTTACATTACCGTACCCAAGCAGTCCGATACGTTTATCACGCAATGGTATCGACTTGGCCTGAGCATCTCCGAGCCGCCACTTTCCTTCAACCATCCACTGATGATGCGGAATTATCTTGTTCATAAGCGCAAGAAGTATTCCCACGATGTGTTGAGCAGTAAAATATGCATTCCCATGTCCATTGACCAATACAACCTCTCTTTTATTCTGTAGATCTGAAAACATCTCAAGCAGATGCTGTACTCCAGCACCCGGATTAATGAAAAGTTTGAGTTTTGATGCAGCATCGAGCAGCGCTTGTGTGGGTCGCCATCCAACAATAATGTCTGCATCCTGGGCATGTTCCAAATAGAATTTCTCATTCTCATCTTGCGGAAAGATAAGCGCTATATCCATTGATGAAAGCCCTTGACTCAAATAATTCTTCAACTCATCTCTCACTTTCCAGATAAACAAAACTTTTATCATGATGACTCCCTGTACAAATCAATTATCTTCTCCGCAACCTTCATTCCATCAACAGCTGAAGATACGATCCCGCCTGCATATCCTGCTCCTTCTCCTGCAGGGAAAATTCCCTTAACATTAGCTTGAAGATCATCACCCCGAACAATGCGTACGGGTGAGGAGCTGCGGGTTTCAATCGCCGTCAAGGCTGCTGATGAATAAGCGAAACCTGGTAACTTTTTATCAAGCAAAGGAATTGCTTCTCTAAGACTGTCATACACAAAATCAGGTAGACATCCACTCAATTCTCCAGGCAGTGTTCCTGGTTTATAACTAGGAATGACACTTTTATAGGATGATGTACATCTACCATGTAGAAAATCTCCTAGTAGCTGAACTGGAGTATAGAAATCTTCTCCACCATATGAATAGGTCTTTTTTTCATAAATTCTTTGAAAATCAAGACCAGCTAATGGGTTCTCGGAAGGAAAATCTGCAGGAGTGACTCCCACAAGAAGTGCAGCATTGGAGTTGATGTTGTCCTGCGCAAAGGTGCTCATGCCATTTGTCACTACACTTCCTTCTTCGGTTGCAGCCGGAACGACCCAGCCCCCAGGACACATGCAAAAGGTATATACCCCCCTCCCATTCCTCAGATGAACAGCAAGTTTGTATTGTGCTTGTGGTAATCTCTTGTCTTTATAAGAATCTCCATATTGTAATTTATTTATATACTCTCGTGGATGCTCGATGCGAACACCGATGGAAAAGGGCTTCGCTTCCATCTGAACTTTTCTGTCAAAAAGCATCTGAAATGTGTCTCTCGCTGCATTTCCAACTGCGAGAATCAAAAATGAAACATCGTAGATCTTATCATTGACGATAATGTGTTTGACGCATCCATCCTGGATATCGATATCCTTGAGTTCGTGCTCAAAGAGATATTCACCACCGAGATGCTCGATCTTCTCCCGCAGATTTTTAACCACTTTACGCAGATTATCTGTGCCGATATGAGGTCGTGCATTGTAAGCGATCTCTGTGGGAGCACCAGCAGCAATCAGTTCATCAAAAATATATTTTGTTCGATGATCATTGATGAGTGTATACAATTTACCATCCGAAAATGTACCTGCACCACCTTCTCCAAAATGAATATTTGATTTTGTATTCAATTCACCGGTTTTGGTAAAATGTTCAACATCCTTTACCCGTTCATCAACCTTTTTTCCTTTCTCGATGATGAGGGGTTGAAGCCCGGCTTTTGCAAGGAGTAATCCGGCAAAAAGACCGGCTGGTCCACTTCCGATAATGATTGGTCTTTCGAATGATTCCCCTAATTGAACACGAGGTATTTCATACATATACGGCTTGACAATCCGCACCCTATGCCTCTTTCTTATCTTATCGTATTTTGCTTCATTTATGCAAGTTATGATTTTTTTCTCAAGTTCTGAATCAACCATATTTACGTCAACAGTATAGATAAATAGGATATTATTTTTTTTTCGCGCATCCACTGCTTTTTTCACCAATGTATAGTACTCATATTCACCAGCAGCGATGTGGAGTATCCTGCAAATTTCATCTTTCATTTGCATTCGAGATGCATTGATCGGTAATTTTATTTCTTCGATTCTGATCATATTATTTTTACTTCATCATTGGATATTGATTATTTAGTGTTGGATATTCATTTCTTCTTCCCCGCATGCATTCCAGACACATATCCCGATGCCCACGTCCATGCAAGATTATACCCGCCGGAATCACCATGAATATCGATCACTTCACCTGCTAAGAACAGACCGGGTACGATCTTGGATTCGAGAGTTTTCTCATCGATCTCATCTGTCGATACACCGCCTGCGGTAACCTGTGCATCACGCCATGAAAGCGTTCCTTTGATCTTAAATCTTCGATCTTTGAGCTGATGTACCAATTTTTCCATTTGTGATGTATTCAACTTACTACAGAGAATGGTTTTATCTATCATTGCCTTTCTTACAAGAGGATCGATCATTCTCTTGTTGATCAAACCGATCAGGGCATCATAAATCGATTTATATTCCAGCTCTTCAAAGCGCTCGATAAGTATTTTTTTGAGATCGTGGAATTGCATCTCAGGAAATAGATCTATATGCAGTACAAGGTTTACATCGTTTAATTCAGGATGGTGAACATACCTGCTCAGTTGCAAAACCGGAATTCCAGACAGACCGTAATCGGTAAAAAGTATCTCCCCTCTTTGTTCATCGACAAGACTTTCGTTTGCATACAAAGATACTCTCGCATCGACCTTCACACCTTTGAGATGCTTCAAATACTCATCATCTAACTTGATCTGAACAAGAGAAGGATATGGATCGATTATTGTATGCCCGAGTGCTTGTGCCAGTTCGAATCCAGAACCATTCGATCCGAATTGCGGACTTGCCTTTCCACCTGTCGAAAGTATAACTTTTTTTGATATAAACTGATCACCATTATCTGTTTTGACCGTGAACATATTCCCATTTTTCTTAATGTTGGCAACGGCTTGATCGCAGATGATCTCTACACGCAGCCCCTCGCATTCATATCTCAAGACATCGAGGATCGCACCTGCCTGATCGCATCGGGGAAAGATCTTCCCATCTTCAATCTTATGAAGGATACCGAGTTTCTCAAAAAATGAAAGTATTTGAGATCCATCAAACTGGGCAAACGTATATCCTATAAAAGACGGAGCGGTTCCATGATATCGCTTCTTACTCACATGGGTATTCGAGAAATTACAGCGTCCATTTCCCGTCACGAGTATCTTTTTACCCACGCGCGGCAAACGTTCCAAAATGGCTGTTTTTGCCCCATTTCTGGCAGAAGAAATAGCCGCAACGAGTCCCGAAGCTCCTCCTCCAACAATTATCACATCAAAATCTTTCATTAAAAAACTCCTCGTATGCCTGAGTACATTGCTAATACTCCCATTATTATTATGATGATGAGTGTCAATCTTCTAAAATGTATATCTTGAATTTTCTTTATCAAAATATTTCCACCTATAACACCAAGTATTACCGCTATACTGAATATCAGTGTATAGTCGATCACTATTTTTGTTATGAGTCCATAATATGCGTAAACCGGTATCGTGACAAGTGTAAGCAACAGGAAAAACGATGCGAGATGAGCACGAAAATGCATCTTCCCTTTCTGCTCATTAGCAAAGAAAAGTATGACCGGCGGACCGCTCATCGTGATACTACCATTCAGCAATCCACTTAAGAAGCCAACAATCGCTCGTGTAACCTTCTCGTGCTTCACTTTGAAATGTACGTTATAGAAAAACAACAATCCAAATGTAAGTATGAAGAAACCTATGACCATTTTCAGCACATAATCGGGAAGCACCAGCAACAGCTTAGCACCAATGGGTACACCGATCAAGCTGAAAATGAATATCGGGAGAATTAATTTGAACTTCAGTGATTTCCTGCTGTTATACAGAACAGAAATATTTATGATGAGCGACACAAGCAGGATCATTGGAATGACCGTTTTGGGGGAAATGAATAATGTGAGAAGTGGTATAGAAAACAATGAAAAGCCAAAACCGGTCGTGCCCTGTAAAAGTGCTGCAAAGAAAATGATGATCGAGCCGAGAATGAGTATATTGGTTTGCATTTTCTTTTATGCCCCTGAAATTTTGATACGTGAAAATTCATTGAGGATGATTATTTGTCAAAAAAAGTGGGAAAATGGAGGAGAGAGAAACTAGTAACACCAATAGGAGGACAGTTCATTCAAAGTTGAGGTAATTCGTTCTTTTTGGACTGTATTGACGGCTTGCCCTAGCTTAGTATATAATGGCGTTAATGTAAAACGACATTATTCGACTTACTCCAAGTAAAATAGTCAAATGCCTTAGATATACCGATAGCAAAGCGTATCGGGATAGTCTAATCCCTGAGTCTGGTTGAATAAGATTTGAGTCGTTTTGCAAGATACAATCTACCATGATATGACTTTAAATATTTCTCTCTTCTCATTGCATCTTCCTGATCTAAACATGCTTCATAATATATCAATTTTAATGGTCTTCTGTGTTTGGTTGATTCTACTTCACCATTTTGATGCTGCTCAAATCTTAATTTCAGGTCTTGTGTATAACCAGTATAATGTTTGCCGTCTTTCTCAGATAATAACACATAAGTATAGAACATTTATGACCTGAAATTATTCAACTGACCTGATACAGCGTACCGAAAATCCGCACCACTTATAGCTAACGTAACGGCCTACTTCTGAATAAACGTAGAGCAATGTCCGAAGCCAGGCATAACCACTACTGTACTCCGAAGAGGACCAGAAGTGCGCGTCGTTGCCAATATGGTGGAAAGTACCATCGCCGTAGTAGCTGCTGCGATACCCACCCGGCAACGAGGAAAACCCACTCGTGCCAAATTCAGCGTTGTTCTCTAAAGCACCGTTGTTCCATAAATCTGAATTACCAGCTAACTTACTCCCTTCATTCGTTCCACGCCATCCCGTATCGTCAGCTTGTGCCTGTGTCATACCGAGATACATTTCAAGTTCTTTCCAATCATCATCGGTCGGTACATGCCAGCCTTCGGGGGCTATACCTCTGCTGTCATTCACCGCATACCAGTTGTAAAGCGCTCCGTAAGTATCTCCATTGGCAGAGCTATTATTATAATAACAATAAGCACCCGAGGATGTACTTGTCCAATCATCATTATTGGTTAAATGAGGAATTGGATCACCATTTCTGTAGTGGGTAACTTTAAGGTTTTCCATCATCCATTCCTGGTCACCTATTATTATCGTCTGGTACACATTGCCATCTATGTCTGTGACTGTGCCGGTACCACCACCTTGTTGAATCGTAAAATAACTATCACTATAATCATGTACCGAACTGTTGCTTGTACTGGTTATTTTTATCTTGTAACTGGAGGATTCTGTCAGATCTGTTGGAATATTCCAATCGTAAGAACCATCACTTTCTGTAGTACTCTTTATTGTTCTGTTAAATGAACCGGATTTATACAACTCTATCTTTACATTCTCACTTATGTTATCATTCCAGGTAATGTTATGAGTACTTCCCATCTGCCACGTCTCTCCTCCATTAGGGGAAGTTACTGTGATATAATCCGCAGATGGTTCTTCTTCAATTGTAAAATAATTATTACTTTGGTCATTTACTGAACTATTATTTGTACTGGTTACTTTTACCTTGTAACTTGAGGATTCTGTCAGATCTGTTGGGATCGGCCAACTATATGAACCGTCGCTGGCTGTAGAACTCTTTATTGTTCTATTAAATGAACCCGATTTATACAATTCAATTTTTACATTCTCGCTTATGTTATCATTCCATGTAATTTCATATGTGCTCCCCATCTGCCAGGTCTCTCCTCCGTTGGGAGAGTTTACAGTTATGAAAGGTATATCTGTAATTGTTACATTTATCACTGATGAACTAGTACTGTTAGTACTCGTGTCATATGCTTTTGCATAAATTGTATGGATAGTATTTTTTTTATTACCCGTATCCCAAACATATTCATACGGCTCAGTTGTATCAGTTGATTCCTTTGTCCCATCTATGTAGAATTCAACCTTATCAATCCCTTCATTATCATTTGCATCTGCAATAACAGTAACATCTGTCCCTTCTATAAATTCTGAGTTGTTAGCTGGATAGGTGATAACTACAGTTGGGGGTGTGTTGTCTGATTCTGTTGTCTTTGAGCAGGATAATAGTATTATTATCGAAAATACTAATAAAACTAAAATAATTTTTTTCATTTTTACTCCATTATTTTTTTCTTTTAGAAATGCCAATCATAGCAAACAATTTCTATTCGATGGAACTTGTTATACATGTCAAAAATTACTTATACAGTATATTGAAATCATGCTTTTATTTTCACAACTCAGTCATGCAAAGATTGATTCGGGCAAAAACAACAAGTAAAAACCCAACTCCACTTTCACTCTTTACCAAGCCCCTGCTTGGTAAAGCTATTACAAAACTAACTCATCAAATTCCATCACAGAATCTTTACCATCATAATATCCAGCACTCGAATATTCCCACAACTCAGGAATCTCAACCAGACCTGCTTTGACTGGGTTAATGAATATAGTTGATCTTCTGATGTAACATCTCAATTGTGGTAACTATCTCTGGATGACTACCCTCTTGCCATACTTGATATTCTGATTCTGCCTTATACTTTCTCTTATGAAATTTTAGAAGATGTAGAATCTTCGTTTTGTTATCTTGTTTTAAATTTTGAATAATCTCTTTAGCTGAAAAACTCTTCAGATTTCTAAAAATCTTACTAATATTATTATCAGACGAAACGATGAGATGAATATGATCCGGCATTATTACAAGATAGTGAATCCTTAAATCTTGATGTTCTCTGTAAAATTTGAGATTTTCAATGATGATATCAGAATAGTTTCTTTCTTTGAAGATGGGAATCCATTCAACAATTGTGAATGTAAGGAAATAAGTTTCGGTGCCATATTCAGAATACTTATATGAACTTCTCATAACTACTCATTCTTACATTACCAAGCTGGGGCTTGGTAATGAGGAGTAAAAGACCCGGTAATGAAGATTAGTATTTTTGTTTCCAGTTTCTACTCCCTCATCCTTTTATATGCATTGATCAAACCATTCGTCGAAGAATCGTGCTTATGAACAGGTTGATCAGTCTCAAGTTCAGGCAGAATGCTTTTTGCAAGCTGCTTGCCTAGTTCCACACCCCACTGGTCAAAACTGAAGATATTCCAGATCACTCCCTGTATAAATATCTTATGCTCATACATCGCTATTAAGCTTCCGAGTGTATTCGGAGTTAACTTTTTAAATAAGATCGAATTTGTCGGCTTGTTCCCCTGGAATATTTTGAATGGAAGAAGTTCCGCAATCTCCTCTTGTGATTTCTCTGCTTTTTCCAATTCTGAACGAACTGCTGCTTCGTTCTTCCCCTTCATCAATGCTTCGGTCTGAGCAAAGAAATTTGAGAGCAGTTTTATATGATGATCCCCTATCGGATTGTGACTGATCGCAGGTGCGAGAAAATCGCAGGGAATGAGTTTGGTACCCTGATGTATGAGCTGGTAAAACGCATGCTGCCCATTGGTACCCGGTTCTCCCCAGATGATCGGTCCAGTTTGATAGTTCACATTACTCCCATTTCTGTCTGTTGATTTCCCGTTACTCTCCATATCTCCCTGCTGGAAGTATGCGACAAAACGATGCATGTACTGATCGTAAGGCAAAATTGCCTGTGTCTGTGCATTGAAAAAATTGTTATACCATATTCCAAGTAATGCAAGTATAACTGGCATATTCTTATTAAACGGCGTATTCCTGAAATGCTCGTCCATGGCATATGCACCTTTGAGAAGCTGCTCATAATTATCATACCCGATCGTGCACGCAATTGAAAGTCCGATGGCTGACCACAATGAATAGCGTCCGCCGACCCAATCCCAGAAACGGAACATATTCTTTGGATCGATACCGAACTTCGTCACACCTTCCTCATTCGTGGAGATCGCCACAAAATGCTTCTTGATATGTACCTCATCCTCTGCATGCTCAAGGAACCACGTTCGTGCAGTATGTGCATTGGTCATGGTCTCCTGTGTGGTAAAGGTTTTGGATGCGATCATAAAAAGTGTGGTCTCGGGATTCAGATTCTTAAGCGTTTCTGCGATATGCGTTCCATCCACATTCGACACAAAATGCGGTGTGATCTGCTTCCAGTACGGTTTGAGCGCTTCATTCACCATCACCGGACCGAGATCAGAACCACCGATACCGATGTTCACGATATCAGTGATTGCTTTACCTGTAAAACCCTTCCAATCTCCTGAAAGCAGTTTTCCAGAGAATTGTTTCATCTGCTGCTGAACTGCTTGTATTTCCGGCATCACGTTTTTGCCATCCACGAAAATGGGTTTGCCTGAGAAATTTCTGAGTGCGGTATGCAGTACTGCCCTATTCTCAGTTTCATTGATCGTATCCCCTGTGAACATCTTCTCGATAGCATCTTTGAGTTTACATTCATTCGCAAGTTGGAGGAGCATTTCAAATGTCTCATCATTAATAATGTTTTTTGAGTAATCAAGAAGTATCTCTTCGAACTGGATTGAGAAATTCTTAAATCTATCAGCATCTTCAGCAAACATATTCTTCATAGATGCGTGCTGCATTTCGTCATGATGCCTTTCGAGCAACTGCCAGGCATTGGTTTTAGTCGGATGTATCTTTTTAAGCATGAAGACTCCAGAATTTTGATATGTGAACTTTTTTTCAGGATGATTATTTGTCAAAGAAATGGGAAAAACGGAGGATGGAAAAAGCAAAAGAAAGGCTGGTAGGAATGTAAAACAGATTCAACAATGGAAGGACACATTCACGCAGATCTGGCTGATAAACTCAGATTAAAATTATGAAATTTTAGATAATTAAAATGTCATGAGTTGGTTATGCAAGAAACAACTCAGAAATGACAATCGCATCTTCTACCTGACTCATTTTTTCAAGCTGAGAAGTCTGATACAAAAGAATACAATGTATGGAGCAAAACAAATGCTTGTTATATAGAATATATCATTATTCTTTTGGAGTACAACGATCTTTGGAGTAAGATATCCGTGATATGTTATGCAAAATTATGCCTGCTCCGAATAATTGAAGGCTAATCTATATGAAGCACTTTGGATAAAGTGTTTGCGGGAAATTTTCACTAGCAAATTATTTTTGCTTAGAACAGCCTTTTCTCTAAAAAATGCTTCTATCACGCTGAGCTTACCTGTATGGGGGAGCGTAATGGAGACCGATCGAAGAGTCTCCAGTTTTGCCAGCCTTCACCTGATAACTCGGAATCAGTGTGACAGTGCTTTGTATTCGTAGTACTTTTCATAGCTATATATTTGTATTTTTATCATTTTTTGTGAAAGTGTAACTATCCAGAAAAATTATATGGGTAGGCAAAAATTATTTTCCTAAAAAATTGACATTTATTCTTTATGAACCAAATGAACTTCAAGATTATATATAAATTTAAACCATAATAAGTGTAAGTAAGCATAGTCTAATAAATAAAAGATATTTTATATTATAAAAAAGGAGGACTGATGAAATTAAAAAAAATATTTAATCATGTTTTTTTTGTTATCTTAATTTCTTTAATCATAAATGACGTTTGTAATGCTGAACCTGTAAGTTTAGAAACTGCTAAGCAAGTAGCATTTAATTTTTTCTCCGAAAGAATAACTAAAAGAGGTCAGGATTATATAATCGAAGATAACTATACTATTACTGAGGACTCTGATGCTATTTTTTATATTTATAATTTTAAACCGAGTGGATTTGTAATCGTTTCCGCAGATGATGTAACCATACCAATCATTGGATATTCCTATGAATATTCATACAGCAATGAAAACCATCCTCCACAATTTCAGGCTATGATAGAATGTTATAAAGATGTCATAGTATCTGCAAGAATAAATAATCTCTCCAGATCAAAAAAATCAACCAGAGAATGGGAACGATTGAATAAGAAACCTAATCAATTTATAAAATCCCCTCTAACAGGTAATGTAGAACCTTTGATACAATCCACCTGGGACCAATATTTTCCTTATAATGAATTATGCCCAGGAGGTTCCTTAGTAGGATGCGTTGCCATAGCCATGGGACAGGTTATGAAATACTGGAGTAATCCGGAACATGGTAAAGGTTCACATACCTATTATCATTATAATTACGGCTATTTATCAGCAAATTTTGATACAACCTATTACCAGTGGCAGCAGATACCGCATGATACCTCTGAGAGTAATATTCCTGCAGCAACTCTGCTATATCACTGCGGTGTTTCTGTTGATATGAATTATAGTACCAGCGGTTCTGGTGCTACACTTGATGGATATGATGGAGCCTTGCAAGCCCTCGAAACCTACTTTAGATATGATACTGATGCATTCTTTGGAACAAGAACTGAATATGGAGATTCTTTATGGCAGGTAATGATTCGTAATGAAATTGAAAACTACAGACCTGTTATTTATGGAGGTTGGGACTCGTGGACATGGGGTGGACACGCATGGAATCTCGATGGATATGAACAGGTGGGTGATCTCTATCATTACCATATGAATTGGGGATGGAGTGGAAGTTATAACGGATATTATTATCTAGACGACTTAACACCAGGATATAGTCATGATTATACGCTGGGTCAAGAAGCGATACTCAACCTTTATCCCTATGCAGCAGAACATGTTAGCTGCTATCCCCACAGTAGTAATTTTTGGACTGGAACAACGACCCCTTCTGCAAAGACACAAACTAGTCTCGTTCATGCTGTAAACGATGAAGATGGATGGATGTTATTTGATAATAGTTCTATACCAGATGGAGCAACTATTTATGCTGTGATTTTTAATGGATATGTGTATGATAGGTATAAACCCGATTGGTCTATAACTCCAGTTACGAGTAATCCTCTGACAGCAGCACCATCTGTACTCCATCCTGATATTGTAACCGAACAAGATTCTGGATTCTATTTCACTCTTAATGAATCATATGTTAATTATGTAGAAGATTGGCGTACGTATATGCTGGAAGGAAATGTCAACTCAGATTTTGAAACATCTTTGGCTTTAAATCAATTTTGCTTAGGTATAGCAAATAAAAAAGCATCCTACTATAATATTAAATTTGATGGTTGGGATGAGACTCATGTTCCCTTTTTAGAAGTATATTATGCAGCATTTGGAAACATTGAAGGGTATGTTACAGAATATGGATCCAAATTACCTCTTGAGAATGTAATTATCACTATTGGCAGTTTTTCAGATACAGCTGATGTTAATGGATACTATAGCATTGATGATGTCCCTATTGGTGTATATGATGTCGTGGCAGATGCAAATAATAATAGTAATAGCAATGGGAATCCCTATTTTGATGAAACTGCGAATGATGTATCAATATATGACAGCTCTACAATTCAGCAGGATTTTAGTCTGAAATGGGCAGAAATAGAAGTATCACCAGCTGTGATTAATGAATATGTTTATCCTGATGATTTAATTGTTAAAATAATTACCATAACCAATAACGGACCGGGAAATTTACTCTATTCATGCCATGTTGAACCAATAGATCCGATAGGTTCTGAAATAGCTATAGAATTTGATGTTTCAACTCCTGCAAATGATAACCTTTGCAGAGGATGTGAATTTGATGGAACATATATATGGGTGACTGGTGACTATGGAGATCCAAAACTTTATAAATTTGATACAAATGGTAATCTTCTTGCAACGTATCAACAATGTCCTACATACTCAGGAATATGGGGACTTGTTTTTCATGATTCATATCTCTATGGAGGTGCTGACCATAAATTTTTTCAAATAGATCCTACCACAGGTTCCTGTGATACATTGTTTGTAGATGACGAACATGTTTTAGGTGATTTTGAAGCAATAACCTATGTTCCTTCATTGGGATTTGTATCAAGTGATGAGGACGAAGATTTTGTGATTTTCGATCTAAGCGGCACAAAATTGGGAACACTTTGCAACACCGAAGAAAAATATATTTATGGTTTAGCATATGACGAAACGAATGATTGTTTATGGATATTTACCAGAGATGGTAATCCCTATACGACTCGACTCCATCAATATGACTTTAACCTTCAAGAGTATACAGAATTTAATTATCCTTTAGACCTGTTAACCGGTCTTTCTTTCCAAACTGCTGGAGGTATTTGTTTTACTGATGAACTTATTGATGGAAAACCTACCATTTGTGGAATTGTACAAGGAAATCCAGTTGATAAATTCTTTGTTTTAGAACTGGATGATTGGCTATCGATTACAACCAATTCATTTGCATCAGTTCCTGGATATGCGAAAGGTACAAAAAATATAGATATTCAGTTAGATGCATCTAATTTGATATATGAATCAAAAACATCTCATATTGTTTTCTTGAATAATGCAGGTGCTAATGATACAGTATCTGTCACAATAACAAATAATTATACTCATGGAGATGTTGAAGGATATATTACAGAATATGGGAGTAAGAACGCCATAGAAAATGCGACAGTTACTATCATTGGTACTTCATATTCTGATGTAACAGATTATACTGGTTTTTATCACATTGAGAACATTCCTTTAGGAAAATATAAAACATATATAAGTGCAGATAATTATTTAGATTCAACTGTCGTAGAAATACCAATTACCGGCATTACCTACGCATTGGACGTTGGATTAAAATGGTCAGAGATCAATGTAACTCCTTCATCTTTTAATGAGACTGTCAATCCAAATTTTCCTGTTGAAAAAGATATGATTATCAGAAATAATGGTCCTGGGGAGCTTATATATAACTGCAATGTTGAGTATATTTCTGGATTTGAAGAACCATCCATTTTAGTAGTTGATCGCGATTTTAGTTGTTTCATTGAACCAAAAGTAACTTCTTCAAAAGCTAATGACGACGTATGGCCCATTTATCAGGCTGCTCTGGATTCAAACGGTTATTCTTATACCTATTATGAAGTATCTGCTCCCTGGGACCCAAGTCCAGATTCAACCTTTATGTTTAATTATAATATAATTATCTGGTTTACAGGAGAGACTGGATCATATGATTGTTTAACATATGAAGATGAAGATAATCTCGGAGCATTTCTTAATAATGGTGGATCATTATTTCTCTCATCCATGAATTATCTGAATAAGTTTAGCTGGAATGAAGTTGTTTTTTCTGAGGGTGAATTCCCCTATGACTACCTTGGTTTAAGACAAGCAAATATCGATGTTTGGGATTTTTGGAATACTGGTACGATCGAAGGAGCTGACAACTCACTGGCTGAATATATTGTATGCAATGTCCATACAACCTTCTTTTATAGTGGTCTTATTCCTGATGAAATTACGGAGCATATTGGGCAAGATCTTTTTTATGTAACAAGTCCCTCTCCAGAAGGTTTATGCGCAATTCAATATAATAGCGGTAGTAATAAAACTGTATTCAGTACAAATCCATTTTCATCAATTGTATCAGGATCTTGCAGAACACAATTAATGGAAAAAATAATTACCTATCTCTCAAAGGGATGGCTCACAATCTCAGAAAATATCTCAGGTACTGTTCCTGGATATTCCAAAAATTCAATTAATTTACCAATTTTATTTGATGCTTCTGGTCTTACAGAAAGTACTGTTCAAGCGAATATAGTAATTAACAATAATGCTTATTATCCTCAGACAAAAGGTGATGATTATATGGTACCTATAACTATGACTGTTGATACTAGTTTACCACCAGAATCACCAGAAAATATTATTATCCAAATAAATGGAAATGATGTAATTCTTACCTGGGATATAGTTACTGGAGCAAGTTGCTACCATATTTATCGTTCAAATAATCCTTCTTCAAATTATACTGAACTCCCTTCATCTCCAGTTTCCATAAATTCATTCACCGATACCGGAGCAGCAGATTCACATGAGAAATTATTCTATTACATTACAGCAGACAATACAAAAGGAAGTATAATAAAGAAATCAACCAAGGTGTTTCAATATCCTTCACATAGAATGAATAATTAAATTATCACTAATATTGACGTTATTTATTCTTGATAATTTTATGTCACACATAAGCAACTACATAGTAAGTTGTATAAGTTCAAAATATTTACGATTGAAAGTAGAATTTTTTATATCTATTCTCATGATAAGTATACGAACAAATAATAATAGGAGAATAGAACGATGCAAGGTAAAAAACTCTATGTTGGTAATCTTGATTATTCCGTCACTAAAGAAGCACTTAATGAATTGTTTTCTGAGTTTGGCGAAGTCGTCGAAGTTATCGTTATTGACGGCAAAGGTTTTGGATTTGTAGAAATGTCAGATCCATCCGAAGCTGAAAAAGCAATCAGTGACCTTGACGGGAAAGACTTTAAAGGCCGTTCCCTGAAAGTCAATGAAGCTCGTCCAAAAAGAGACAATCGCAGAGATTTTAGACGATCTTATTAAGATTTAGTATTGTCACTAATAATGGCATGATCATTTCTATGGTCATGCCTTTTTTGTAACATCATTCCACTATTGCAATGCTTCAGTCGCAGCAACCCTAATCTTGAGATCAAGCGAAAAAATGTACTATGCTAAAACCAGTTCCTTGATATTAGTTACAATAAAATTCAGTTCAACCCTTTCATGTATTCATTACTGGATACGTGGATTCCTGCTCCACTTTCGTGAAGAGCTGCTTTCAAAGGAATGAGACCATATCTTTCAAAAATCCTAATTCGGAAAGCAATAATGCCGGAAGCCCATGCTTCTAAATATCTTTTCCAAGTTGGAACTTAGTAAAGAATTAAATTATTCTTTCGTGAGATTTCGTGTTGAATCGTGGTTTATTAAACTTAAAAAATCATATTCTTCGTATAGAGATTATAGTAATACCCTTTATTCTCCATTAAGTCTTCATGGCTACCCTGCTCGACTATCTCGCCTTGATTCATCACATAGAGAAGATCAGCTTTTCGGACTGTTGAGAGTCGATGTGCAATAATGATCGTAGTTCGATTGTGTGCCAGTTCCTCCATCGCTTGCTGTATGTATGCTTCGGATCCAGTGTCCAGAGACGATGTTGCTTCATCAAAAATAAGGATTGGTGGGTTTTTCAGGAATACGCGTGCAATAGAAATACGCTGCTTCTGACCACCAGAAAGCATTACTCCTCTTTCCCCAGTCAGCGTTTCAAATCCATCTGGAAGAGATTCGATAAAATCAAGAATATTAGCTTTTCTTGCTGCATCTATCAATTCTTCTTCAGCTGCTTCAGGTTTTCCATAGAGAATATTCTCGCGAATAGACGAGTCGAACAGAAAGACACTTTGCTGAACAAGCCCGATATTTTCTCTCAAAGATTTCTGTTTGATATCAACAATATTATGACCATCAATGCAAATGCAACCTTCCTGGATTTCATAGAATCTCGGAATAAGCGATGCTAAAGTTGTCTTGCCAGCTCCTGATTCACCAACCAGCGCAACGGTCTTTCCTGCAGGAATTTCTATATCGATATTTCTCAGTATCCACTCTTCACAGTTATTGTATTTGAAATATACTTTCTTCAAATCAATTTGACCTTTAATATCATTCAGATCTCTGGCATTTTTTCTGTCATTTATGTCAGGTTCGATATCCATTATTTCAATGAACCGTTCAAACGCAGCACTTCCCTGCTGGAACTGCTCTGTGAAATGGATCAATCTTTCAATTGGTTTGAGGATGAAGTTTATATAGAGGGTGAATGCAAGAAGGTCAATCACATCGATCTTACCGAGAAAAATGAAATAGACACCACCACCAATGACTATGAGATAATAAAAATCTGTCAGAAAGGTCATACCCGCAAAATATGTGCTCATGATCTTGTACATCTTCTCTTTCGCCATTTTGAATGTAAAATTGATATGCTCGAACTTCTCCATCTCCAAAGGTTCATTGGTGAAAGATTTCACTTCTCGAATACCCTGAACCGAATTCTCAACACTACTGTTAATATCTGCGATCCGTTTCCTGACCAGCCTAAATCCACCCTTCATTCTTCTGCCATACGTTAATCCCCACACAAGAAGCATAGGAAGTGGAATAAGTGCGATAATTGCGAGTGCAGTGCTGTAGTAAAACATCGCAATAAAAGAACCAATAATAATGAAAACCGAGATGATCAGATCTTCCGGTGCATGATGAGCAACTTCGGCGATCATATTGAGGTCATTGGAGATACGTGACATGATATGCCCGGTCTTCACATTATCAAAATAATTGAACGAAAGCTTCTGCAGGTGTGTAAAGATATCAGTTCGCATATCGGTTTCCATACGCACACCCATAATGTGTCCCCATCGAATGCGGATATAGGTAAAGATCGTCTTGAAGATCATGATACCGGCCATGACCGCCAGCATCATAATGATGCCCTGCAAATCCTTGTTTGGAATGTAGGTTTTCAGAAGATCTCGTGTTATGATGGGATAAAAAACCGAGATGATCGCAGCAAAGAATGCAACAGACATATCAAGAATGAACAGCCATTTATGCGGTTTATAGTATTTAATAAAGCGTTTTAACATATATTATACCTTACAATAATCATGATTTTACTTAATAACCAACACCAAATCGGTTTGAATTGTATGTCGAGTTTTGCAGAATAATGACTTAAGTGTACAATTGATAAACCTTTACAAAGCGCCGAAAGTCTTTGCTTAAGATTTATGACGATTATTATCTTAATCTAACAACGTCTTACCTTGAAGCTCTCCTCGTAAGAAATAATAGTAATCTACTATGTTTGAAATAATTCGTACTCATCAAAACCTCTTTCTTATCATGGCTGATTATGTTATCAATAGGACTCCAAAATAAAAAATATATTTTACGAGAAAATTTGCGTTAATTCGTTTTTGTAATTACAATTTCTAATAACAAATAATAATATTTTTTATAAATATCTTGTCAGATAACTACACGGTTTCAACGGATAAACCAAAGAGACGAATGAAATGAATAAAATAAAAAATATCGCAATCATTGCTCATGTAGATCATGGCAAAACAACTCTGGTGGATGCAGCATTAAAACAGTCTGGCACTTTTAGAGACAACGAAACTGTTGCGGAACGAGTTATGGACAGTAATGATCTTGAAAGAGAACGCGGCATTACCATATTTTCCAAAAATGCTTCTCTCACCTATAAAAATTACAAAATAAATTTTGTTGATACACCCGGACATGCAGATTTTGGTGGAGAAGTACAGCGTATCATGAAAATGGTGGATTCCGTTCTTCTGCTCGTCGATGCATTTGAAGGTCCGATGCCACAGACAAAGTATGTACTCAAGAAATCCCTGGAACTAGGACTCGATCCGATCGTGATAATCAATAAAATAGATAGACCAAATGCCCGTTCTACCGAAGTTCTCGAAATGGTCTTTGATCTTTTCTGTGACTTGCACGCAAATGATTCACAGCTTGATTTCCCTGTGCTTTTTGCATCGGGCAAAGATGGATATACACGATACGAGCTAGAAGACGAAAATGACGATTTGATACCTTTATTTGAGACTATCATACATAAGGTTAAGGATGCACAAGGAGATGAATCCAAACCATTTCAAATGCTTATCTCTGCCATAGAATACGATAACTATCTTGGTAAGATCGGTACAGGTAAAATTACTAACGGGACTGTCACTCAGGGACAAGAGGTCGTGTTACTCAAGCGCGATGGAGAAAGACTACTATACCGGATTACAAAGATTTTCCATTTTGATGGTTTGAAAAAGAAAGAAATAAAAAAGGCATATGCTGGTGATATCGTTTCACTCGCTGGAATGGAACGAGTAGATGTGGGCGAAACAGCTGCGTGCAAAGACAATCCAAAACCCCTTCCGATCATCGAGATAGATGCACCTACACTTTCTATGACATTCCGGGTGAATGATTCACCTTTTGCTGGCAAAGAGGGAAAGTATGTGACATCCAGACACATCTGGGAACGATTACAGAAAGAGCTTCAGACCAATGTCAGCATAAAAATCGAGGGCACCGCAAACGGAGATGAATTCATTGTAAAAGGACGCGGTGAGCTCCAACTTTCCATACTCATCGAAAATATGCGGCGTGAAGGATTTGAATTCCAGGTATCAACTCCCAAAGTCATTTACCGCCAACTCGATGGAAAACGTACTGAACCAATCGAACTTGTCACAATCGATGTTGCTGACGAATTTGTGGGCACTGTCATAGAAATGCTTGGATACAGAAAAGGTGAAATGCTTAATATGCTGCAAGGTAGTGACGGTTATACACGGCTGGAATATAAAGTACCAGCTCGTGGATTGATCGGCTTCAGGAATGAATTCATGACCACAACGCGGGGAACAGGTAGTATCAATCATAGTTTTTATGAATATGAGTTTTATAAGGGTGATCTGGACAGGAAAAAACGGGGAGCTTTGATTGCAATGGAAAAAGGTTCTGCTACGGGATATTCGCTGTTCAACTTTCAGGCACGCGGTGTGTTATTCATTGGACCTGGTGAAGAAGTATATGCAGGTATGGTCATTGGTGAACATTCCCGCGAAAACGATCTCGTACTGAATATCGTGAAAGGCAAGAAGCTCTCAAATGTTCGAGCCGCTGGTTCTGATGATGCAATTGTTCTCGTTCCACCAAGGCACTTCAGTCTGGAACAAGCACTTGAATACATCAATGATGACGAGCTTCTGGAGGTAACTCCCAAAAATATTAGAATACGAAAGAAAGTACTCAATGAAAATGAGCGTAAACGAGAACTTAATAGACTAAGTAAAATGCAAAAGAAATAATTTTTTAATCATGGCAACAAACAGATTGATCGGGGCATCATTTATAAAATTTGAAATAATTTTGGGACACATATCCTAATATTGAGTTCAGCGATAGTAAAATTACAAATTAGATTATAATCTGTACAACTAATCTTCTTGACTAACTGAGGCATACACAAGAAAGTATGTAGTAAGAAAGGAGAAGACAGATGGAAAAGAATCCAGAGAAAGTAACGACAAAAGATCCTGTAAAGAAGATTGCTT
>Ga0272443_10000761_pt1 | contig 54504 bp, 53 predicted proteins | sample SSMAcet12_FD_193581 | JGI IMG/M metagenome (GOLD analysis project Ga0272443, IMG submission 193581) | Marine sediment archaeal communities from Little Sippewissett salt marsh, Falmouth, MA, United States - SSM-Acet-12 | ecosystem: Environmental > Aquatic > Marine > Wetlands > Sediment ... | reverse complement strand
CCCGCTTCGCAGCGACGCAGTTACCTTCAGCTACGGGGCCTTGGCTTACCCCGACACGGACTTTCACCGTGCTGTTATGGCGCCTTCACAGGCGCACTCATCCCGGCGAAAGCCGGGATCCAGTGTCTTTTCATCGCCTTAACCAGTCAAGGGGCCCCGGCCGCAGCCTGCCCCGGAGGCGATCCTGACCCGGGGCCGGGGCGACAACAAAGCAGTACTCTGGTCCACAGGAATCATGTGACACGCCTCCATGGACGACCGAAGACCAGCCGCCCGGAACTCACAGGTTCAGGATCTCCATTTCCGAATCCAGGACCTCTGCAAGGTGCAGGGACTCCACATAGGACATCACATTCACGAGGGAGGCATCCACGTGCTTGCGATCATTGGCGACCGTGCAGACGCCGAGTTCGATTCTCTGCCACAAATCGTTTGCCCCGATTTCGGCGACAGCCACGTTGAAGCGGCTCCTGACCCTGTCGACAAGACTCCTGACGACCTTTCTCTTCCCCTTGAGGGACCTGTTGTCATGAAGCAACAAGGCTATTTTCAGGGTTCCGACAACCATCCCTAGAGTTCCGGTTCCACTTCCTGCATCTCATAGACTTCAATGACGTCGTCGGGCTTGATGTCCTGGTAGTTCTCCAGACCGATGCCGCACTCATAACCGGTCTGGACTTCCTTGACATCCTCCTTAAACCGCCTGAGCGAGGCGACCTTTCCGTCGAAAATGACCACATCGTCCCTGAGCAGCCGCGCCCTGGCGTTCCGGACCACGCGGCCGTCCGTCACCTGGCAGCCCGCGATGGTGCCGATCTTGGGTACGGTGAAAGTTTCCTTGACGTTGGCCCTGCCGAGGTTCACCTCCTTGTAGGTGGGCTCGAGCAGACCGACCATGGCCGCCTTGATGTCCTTGATGAGGTTGTAGATGACGTTGTAGTACCTTATGTCCACGCTCTCCCGTTCGGCCACCTCCCTGACGCGGGGGTTCGCTCTCACATTGAAGCCGATAATGATGGCCCCGGAGGCCGTGGCAAGCATGATGTCCGTCTCGGTGATGGCTCCCGTCGAAGAGTGAATGATCTTCAACTTCACCTCCTCCGTGGAGAGCTTGTTGAGAGAATCCGCGATGGCCTCGATGGACCCCTGGACGTCGGCCTTGAGGACAATGTTCAGCTCCTTGACCTCGCCCTCCTTGATCCTCTCGAAAAGGTCGTCCAGGCTGACGATCCCGCGCTTTTCACCCGTTTCCCCATGGGCGCGGGTCTGTCTGTGTTCGGCGACCTGCTTTGCCGTCTTTTCATCCTCCACCGCGATGAATTCATCGCCGGCCTTCGGGACACCGGAGATGCCGTAGATCTCCACCGGGACGGACGGTCCCGCCGAGTCCATTCGCCGGCCCCTGTTGTTCATCATGGCCCTGACGCGACCGAAGTTTTCGCCGCACACGAAAAAATCCCCCTGGTGCAGGGTCCCGGTCTTGATCAAAACGGTTGCGATGGATCCCCTGCTCTTGTCCAGCCTCGCCTCGATGATTGTCCCCCGGGCCGGCCGGCTCGGGTTGGCCTTGAGCTCGAGGATCTCGGCCTGGAGGGCAAGGAGTTCAATGAGGTCGTCGACCCCCTGACCGGTCTTTGCCGACATCTGCGCGTACAGGGTCTCGCCGCTCCACTCCTCAGGGACAAGCCCCAGTTCCGCCAGTTCCCGTTTCACCCTGTCCGGGTCGGCTTCGGCCTTGTCGATCTTGTTGATCGCCACAATGATCGGGATGTCCGCCGCGCGCGCGTGGTTGATGGCCTCCCTGGTCTGGGGCATGACGCCGTCATCGGCCGCAACCACCAGGACGATGATGTCGGTCACCTTGGCGCCCCTCGCACGCATGGCGGTGAACGCCTCGTGCCCCGGGGTGTCCAGAAAAACCACGTCACCGCTCGAGGTGGAGACGTAATAGGCCCCGATGTGCTGTGTGATGCCGCCCGACTCCCCACCGATGATGTTCGACTTGCGGATGTAATCCAGGAGCGAGGTCTTTCCGTGGTCCACGTGCCCCATGATGGTCACAACCGGGGGTCTCGACTCCAGGTCTTCCGGCTTGTCCTCGACCCTGCCGACCATGTCCTCCACGTCCGTGGAGATGAGTTCCAGTTCGTAGCCGAATTCATCGGCCAGGATGTTTGCCGTGTCGAAATCGAGGTACTGGTTGATGTTTGCCATGACGCCCTGGGACAGGAGCTGCTTGATGACCTCGGCCACCTTGACCCCCATGGCCTTTGCCAACTCTCCCACGGTCACCTGGTCCGGGACGCGAATCCTGCGCTTGATGGCCTTGGGGACCGTGATCTCGGTGTGCTTGAATTGGCGGGCGGATTCCTTGGCCTTTTTACCGCCTTTCTTGCCCTTTCTCCCGGGCCCCCGGCCGTCGTAAAGATCCGCCCGCTCGAAGACCTCCAGCTTGCGGCTCCGAATGGGCTCTTTCTTGACCTCCTTTTTCGCGGCCTTCTTTTTCTCCTTTTTCCTCTTGCCGGCCTTGCCTTCCTCGTCCACTGGAGGCACGGCCTCCACTCCGGGGGCGGCGGGCTCGGGCTTTTCCTTCTTGACCTCCCTGAGGCGGGTTGGGGCGGAGGGTTTCGGGGCCTCCTTTTCCGCGGCCTGCTGCTTCACCAGTTCCCGCAAGGGGCCCTCTTCGGCGGGCTTGATGATCCGGGCCGGTTCATCGGCGGGCTTCTTCTTGCCCTTTTTCCACTTTGCCTTTGTCTTTGTCTTTTTGTCTTTCCTGGGCTTTTCGGTCTCCTCGACCTCTTCGGGCTCAACAGGTACAGCAGTCTCGGCGGTTTCAGCTCCCTTTTTCACAGGTTCCTCTTTTCCCGGTTTTTTCCTCTTGTCGGTCTCGGGGAGGGGCTCTTCTTCCACTGCTTCCGCAGCCTCGTCCCCGGGTTGTTCAGGTTCGGCTTCTTCCTGTGCCTCCGCCTGCTCGACTGCTTCGAGGGCAGGCTCTTCTTTTTTCGCGGGGGCTTTGGGTGCTTCCGCGGCGGGAGCCTCTTCCGGCCCTTCCTCTGTGCGGGCGGCCTCCCGGCCTTTCAGGGGCTCCTCGGCCTGCACGGGTTCCTCGGCCGGTTCGGGTTTTTCGGCCTCTTCCTGGATCCGGGGTTTTTCCTCGGTTGTCTGGACGGAAGGCTCCTCGGGCTGGGCCAGGACTTTCTTTCGACGACGACGAATGACGGTGGGTTTGACCCTCTTCTCCTCGATCACCTCGGAGACCCTCCCGTTGACGATGTCCTTCGCCTTCGCCACGTCCTCATCGTCCAAGGTGCTCATGTAATTACGAATCCGAACGCCTCCGGCGATGAGCTTTTCCACGAGCACCTTGCTCTCCATGTCCAACTCTTTGGCCAATTCATAAACCCTTACTTTAGCCATTTACCCCCCCAAAAACTTTGGTGTATTGACTCGCGTTTTCGTTACCCGAGGATACAGGGTGTTCGCTCCTGAAAACCCTCTGGAGCCTCTTGTGCCTCAACAGGCGCTCCTTGCACTGTTGAGAATCGCACACGTAAACGCCCCGGCCGCCCGCGGTCATTTTGAGGTCCGTGAAGATCTCCCCTTCTTTATTCATCACGAGCCGAATGAGCTCCCGCTTGGGCCTCTTTGCCCCGCAGGCCGCACAGGACCGAATGGGTACGTGGCCCCTGCTAACGCGTTTCCTCATTTTCCTCCGAGACGAGGGGCTCCTCGCCCGCCGTCTCCTCGCCAACCGGTTCTCCCTCCGAGAGACCTTCCCCGGACGCCGCCTCTTCCGGAGACGGGGCCGCCGGGGACTCTTCGGGTGCAATCTCAATGGTCTCGTCCTCGGAGTATTCCTCTTCGGAAGGGTCTCCCTCGCCTCGAACCGTTGAAAAGCCCTCGGTGTCCAGCGTGAGGTTTTCCGAATCCGCGCTCTCCTCCGGCTCCGGCCCTCCCTCTTTTTTCCCCCTGACATATTCGATCGCGTTCCGAATGATCCTCGACGCCTTGTCCTCATCCATTCCGTCGACGCTCATCAGTTCTTCCACACTTGCATTGGCCACGTCATCGGCCGATCGAAAGCCGGACTGGTAAAGGTTGGTCGCCGTCGCCTCCCCCACCTCCTCCAGGTCCAGGAGCGAGGCATAGGATTCCCGAAGCTCCTGGCTGTAAGCGGACTCACTGACCACATCCAGGTGCCAGCCCGAGAGTTTGGAGGCAAGCCGGACGTTCTGCCCTTTCCTGCCGATGGCCAGGGACAGCTGGTCGTCCGGGACCACCACCTCCATGGCGCGGTTTGATTCGTCCACGATGACACGAACAATTTCCGCGGGCGAGAGCGCGTTCACGATAAACTTGGCCGGATCGGGGTCCCACGTGACAATGTCGATCTTTTCGCCCCTCAACTCCTGGACAACGGCCTGCACCCGGGAACCCTTCATGCCGACGCATGCCCCCACCGGGTCGATATCCGGGTCCTTGGAGGAGACGGCGATCTTGGACCTACTCCCCGCCTCACGGGCCACCTGGACAATGGTCACGATGCCTTCCGAGATCTCGGGGACCTCGTTTTCAAAGAGGGCGGACAAAAAATTTGGATGGGTCCTCGAGAGGATGACCTGCGGCCCCCTGCTGTACTGCTTCACGTCCAGGATGTAGGCTCGAACCCTGTCCCCCTGCCTGTAGGACTCTCTCGGTATCTGTTCCTTCGGGGGCAGCTCGGCCTCCGCGCGGCCCAGGTTGGCGATGATGGAGCCTTTGTCGAACCGCTGCACGATCCCGTGGACAATCTCTCCCCTGCGATCCTTGAAATCGTCAAAGACTATGTTTCTCTCGGCCTCGCGAAGGCGCTGCATGATCACCTGCTTGGCCGACTGCGCGGCAATCCTGCCGAAGCGGTCTGTGTCCATCTTCACGCCCACACTGTCCCCGATTTCGAATTCAGGATCGAGTTTCTGGGCTTCTTCCATGGATATCTGGAGGTTTTCATCCTCCACCGTCTCCACGACCTCCTTGAATTCGAACACCTCGATTTCTCCCAACTCGTCATTGAAAGTGACCTCGAGGTCGTAAGTGGGTCCCATCTTTTTTCGGGCTGCCGCCTTCACCGCCTCCTCGAGGGTCTGGATCAGCACCTCACGATCCAGGCCTTTCTCGCGGCTCACCTGATCGATCACTCTCTGTAAGTCAGAAATCATATCGCGTTCTCTCCGGAAGTTTTGTTAGTCAAGCTTAAAACTCATAAACTAAATTGGCCTTCTCCAGGTCCCCGATTCGAAAGGATACGCGGACCCCTTCGACATTCATGGTGATGAGGTCCCCTTCCATGGTTTCCAGGTATCCGGTGAAATTCGCCCTGCCGTCCACGGGGTTGCCGGTCCGGACCTTTACCTTACTGCCCACGGCCTTCTGAAAATCCTTGATCTTCTTGAGCGGCCGGTCAATGCCGGGGGAGGAAACCTCCAGGACATATGCGTGGTCGATGATATCCCTGGAGTCAATGAGATCGCCGAACTCCCGGCTCACACGGGCACAGTCTTCAATGGTCACCCCGCCCTCCTTGTCGATGAAGAGTTGGAGCACCCACCTCCCCTGCCTGGAGAGAAACTCCACGTCCACCAGCTCGAAGCCCATGTCCTCCAGTGCCGGCTCGATGAGTTCGGCTACCCTGGGCGCGACGGATTTTTCACTGTGACTCATTGAATGCGCAGTATCCTGCCTCTCCATGAACCTGGGCCTGACAAGCCGGTATCCTCGGCGTTCTCTTTGGAGGTCTCTCTGAAAACTCAGGGCTGGCGGTGAGCGAATCCTCGCCCAAAAAAAAAGCGGGCGAAGGTCCCGCTTTCGTTTGCAGACTCGTTGGCAGTCGGCCGTAAAGAACCGAATTCGTGCTAAGAAAACAACAACCAATACACCAGTCCGCAATTCGAAGTGAACCGCAGCCTCAAGGGCCTGCCGGAAACCTCAAAAAGGGAATCAGGCCTTTGGTGGAGATGGAGCGGGCAACGGGGATCGAACCCGCGACCCCAAGCTTGGGAAGCTTGTGCTCTGCCAGCTGAGCTATGCCCGCCTGCTTTTCCACCGTGCTTCCCGTAAAATGAAGCACACCAGGCAATCACACTGATTTTCCAAAAAAAGTAATATACTCCCATTAATTTCTGAGTCAAGTAGTTTTCATCCATAAATGGGCTTTTCCACGATTTATGCGCGATTTCGATCGGGATTTTTTACTACGTGCATCTTTCGTGAACTCTGTGATAAGGCTTTTTTCGAGTTCGCCGATAATTTCCATGGGAGGGTGGGCTAGGTGCAGGAATGACTTATTTCGAGGGAAATCCTTGACATAGAGGCCCCGGAACCTTAATATTTATCGAACAGGCATCAGATGATTCCACGCGTTTGGGATCCAAATCACGGTTTCTTCAAAGTCTGATTTTCTTTCTAAGGAAAAGGACACATTCTTGGACGACGGTCAAGGCACCAGCCTCGTGGGCCTACTCAAATCCCTTCTCAGAAGAAAACACCACATAGTCAAGGGTTCGGACTTAGCCGAGGAGATCCATGATCTCATGGATCAAGGACAGGCGCAGGGCCTCATAACCGACGAGGAATCCAACATGGTTTACGGGGTCCTCGAGTTGAGGGACACAACGGTCCACTCCATCATGATCCCCAGGACCGAGATCTCATCCTTGTCCCTGGACTGCACCGTCGACGAGGTGATCAAACTCGTCACCCACTGCGGGCACACCCGGATCCCGGTTTTCAAGGAAAACATCGACAATATCGTAGGCATCCTTCACGCCAAGGACATGCTCAAGCTGTGGGGAAAGCCGCCTGACACCAGGATCCCCAGGGAGATTCTCCGCCCCCCCTATTTCGTGCCCGGCAGCCGCAACGCGAGCGAACTCCTCAAGGACCTGAAAGACAAAAAGACCCACCTGGCGATCGTTGCCGACGAATACGGCGGCACGGCCGGCATCATCACCGTGGAGGACATCATCGAGGAGATCGTGGGCGAGATCATGGACGAGCACGACTCTGAAGAGCCGTGGCTCACCGTGGCCGAGGACAACAGCCTGTCGGTGGACGCGCGCCTCGAAATCGAAAAACTGGAGGAGCATCTCGGGATAAAGCTTCCCGAGGGTGATTTCGAGTCTGTCGGCGGTTTCATCATCCATCTCCTGGGCAAGATACCGGAGAAGGGTGAGAAGATATCCTACGGGAACCTGGACATGACCGTCAAGTCCGCGGACAAGCGGAAGATATACAAGGTCCTCATCGCAGCCCAGCCCCCTGTCGGCTCTCCTGTAGCGGGCGATTGATTCGTGCCCATGCACGGGACGACCGCTTTGAAATACCGCGTCTTCGCCGCCGTCCTCTCCGGCCTGCTCCTCACGGCCGCGCAGCCTCCGTTCAACGCCTCCTGGCTGGCCTGGATCGCCCTGGTCCCCCTCCTGGCCGCCGTCAAGGGCCAGTCGGGGCGCATCCGTTTCAATCTGGGCTTCCTCACCGGCCTGGCACATTTCACGACCCTGATCTACTGGGTGGTCGTCGTGCTCAACACTTACGGCGGGCTCCACGTCCTCCTGAGCGTCCTCGTGCTCCTGGCCTTTGTGACCTACCTTGCACTGTATCCCGGTCTTTTCGCCCTCCTCTTCCCGGTCATGAGGAAATCCCCTTATGCGGTTTTTCTGGGCGCGGGGGCGTGGACGGCGGTGGAGTTCGCAAGGGGATGGCTTTTGACCGGGTTCCCCTGGGGCCTTTTGGGGTACTCCCAGGGAACGGTCCCAAGGCTCATCCAGATCAGCGATCTGGCAGGCGTCTATGGGGTGAGCTTCCTCGTGGCGGCGGTCAACGTGCTCGTCTTCGTCCTCGCCTTTGACCCGAGACCCTCCCGAAAACTCCCGACGGCCCTCGAAGGGGCGGGGCTCGCACTCCTCATCGCACTCACCCTTTTTTACGGCACCCACAGGATGCGCGAGGTCGCTGAAGACTACTCGAGGAGCGGGACGGAACCCGTCCGGACAGCCGTCGTCCAGGCAAACATCGATCAGGCGGTCAAGTGGGAACCCGCCTTTCAGGAGGCGACCCTCTCCACGTACCTGGATTTGAGCAGGGGAGCGGGCCGGTCGAATCCCGACCTCCTGGTGTGGCCGGAGACGGCTCTCCCATTTTTCTATCAGGACAGGGAGGGTCTCGCCCAGAGGGTACGCAACATCGCTGAGGAGACCGGGGCCGACCTGCTCTTCGGAACCCCGGCCTACGAAGGCTCCGGAAGGTCCATCAGGTATTACAACCGGGCCTGCCTTTTCATGCCGGGGGAGCGCAGCCTGACATTTTACGACAAGGTTCACCTGGTGCCTTTCGGGGAGTACGTGCCGCTCAAGAGGTTTCTCTTCTTCGTGGAGAGGCTGGTCCCCGCGGCCGGGGATTTCGCCTCCGGCAAGCGAGTCGCCCCACTTGAAGGGCAAGGATATTCGGCGGGCGTCCTGATCTGCTTCGAGGCCATCTTTCCGGGGCTGACTCGGGCCCAGACCCGGCGCGGCGCGGACATCCTGGTCAACCTCACGAACGACGCATGGTTCGGCCGCACAGGGGCGCCCTACCAGCACCTGGCCATGGCCGCCTTCAGGGCGGTGGAATCCCGCCGCCCCATGGTCCGTGCGGCGAATACCGGGTTCAGCGCGTTTGTGGACCCAACGGGCAGGATCACCCGGAAGAGCGGACTCTTTGAAGAGGCCGTCCTCGTGCAAGATGTGAGGCCCTCCACCTTGAACCCCACCTTCTACACCCGCCACGGCGACCTTTTTTCGTTCTTCCTTTTGGCTGCCGTTTTTGCTAAATTGACAGGATTTTATTTTACCCGTTCCCGTTCGTGAGGGAGGCGCCGACACATGCCCCGGGACTCCACAGCCCCCCTGGAAACGGGGCTTTTGATCCTGCTTGTGCAGGTGGTGGTACGGAAAAATCAGACAAAGGAGGACGAGTTATGCATTCCGAGGTTTTGACGCGCATTGAGGCCATTGAAGAACAGCTCCTTGCCATTCGGGGTCATCTTTGACTTGGACAACAAGGAAAAGGAGCTTGAAAAAATAGAAAACCTCATGGCCCAGCCCGATTTCTGGCAGCGGGATCAGGAAGAGATCTCGAAGCTCGGCCAGCAGAGATCCATTCTTCGGGAGAGTGTGGACCTCTGGAAAAATTACCACGGTGAAGCGGAAGACGCCAAACTTCTCGCGAGGATCGCCCTGGAAGAAGAGGACGAGTCCACGATGGACGAGATAGACAAGGATGTGGCGCGCCTTGAAAAGCAGGTGGATCAGCTGGACCTCAAGTCCCTCCTTTCCGAGCCGGACGACGCGAGAAACGCCATCATCTCCATCAACGCGGGGGCAGGCGGCACCGAGGCCCAGGACTGGGCGGAGATGCTCCTCAGAATGTACTTCAGGTGGTGCGAATCCAGGGGGTATGATTTCAAGCTCCTGGACAGCCAGCCTGGAGAAGAGGCCGGGATCAAGAGCTGCACTTTCACGGTCGCCGGACCCCATGCCTACGGGTACCTCAAGTCGGAGCACGGCATCCACCGCATGGTGCGGATTTCGCCTTTCGACGCCACCGGCAGGCGGCACACGAGCTTCGCCTCCGTGTCCGTCGCACCGGAACTGGACAATGAGATCAAGATAGAGATAGAGGACAAGGACCTGCGAATCGACACCTTCAGGGCCAGCGGACCGGGAGGCCAGCACGTGAACAAGACGAGCTCGGCGATCCGGATCACACATATTCCCACGGGTATCGTGGTGCAGTGCCAGAATGAGAAATCCCAGCACAGGAACCGGGACATGGCCCTCAAAGTTCTGCAGTCCAGGCTGTACGAGATGGAAAAGAGAAAACAGGAAGAGATGAAGAAGGAGCAGCACGACAACCAGATGGACATCGCCTGGGGAAGCCAGATACGCAGTTATGTCTTCAATCCCTACCGGATCGTGAAGGACCACCGGACAAATGAGGAGGTTGGCGATCTGGAGCGGGTGATGAACGGGGATCTCGACCCTTTTATGGACGCCTACCTGAGGCGCCGTAAGAAAAGGGCATGACACGTGGGGGCCCGCCGGAGCGGCGGGCCTCTAATCCTCCGCCTTGAAGGCCAGTTCTATACTCTTGATGTACGCCCTTATCCCATCCACTATGCCGTCCGCCAGGGTCTCCAGATATTTCGAGCTTGTCAGACGCTTCCGGTCGGTGGGGTTTGTGATGAACCCCGTCTCGACAAGAATCGCGGGCATTTCCGCGCCGATGAGCACATAAAAGGGTGCCTGCTTCACACCCAGGCTTTTGACCCGATTGTTATAATTCTTCCCCACACGCGTGACCATTCCGTTGTGCACCTCGTAGGCCAGCTTGCTGGACTCGCTGATCTTGGTGTTCAGCATGAGGTCGTTGAGGATGGTCTGCAGGTCGCTGATGTTTTTCTCGGAGGTGGAGTTTTCCCTGGCAGCCACGAGCACCGCGCGCTCGTCGGTGGCCATGTTCAGAAAATAGGTTTCAAGGCCGGATATGCTGCTCTGGCGGTGGGCGTTTATGTGAAGTGAGATAAAGAGATCGCCCTTTTCGGTGTTGGCGAATGCGGTCCTCTTCTCCAGGGGGAGAAAGACATCGTCCATGCGTGTGAGCAGGACCTCGCACCCCAATTCCTTTTCCAGCTTCAAGGCGAGAACCCTGGCCAGCTTGAGGACGATGTCTTTCTCCCGGATCCCTCCACTAAAGAGGCACCCCGGGTCCTTTCCGCCGTGGCCGGGATCGAGCACGATGCGTTGGACGCTGAGCCCCAGTTGGCGGGCCAGGGATATGTCGTCGTCAGGCTTATTGACTTTTCGAATACCTTTTCTGGCCTTTTTCTTGAGTTCTTCTATTTTCTGCTTTTCCTGCTCCGCAGTCTTGGTGCCCCTCACGTCAATGACGATCCTGAAAGGATCGTGCAAGGGAAAGATCTTGTAGTCGTCAATACTGTCGATGTCCAGCACCACACGCACGGTTTCATTGGTGAACTGCCCCGCCCTCGCCCGCCTGAGGAGGCCGTCGCGAATGGGGATTGTGCTCTCGATGGACCGCGCCGAAGCGCCCTTGAGATCCACATAGAGCCTTCTGGGCTTGTTGAGCTTCGAATCCTTTTTGAGGAGGTGCTCTTCGTACTTCACGGGCCGATCCATGTCCACGACCACCCGCGTGTAGCTGGGGGTGGACCAGTGACGGATATCGAGCACCCGGGCGAGACCCTCCCCGCTCCCGGATGCCGGCGGCGGGTCTTCGGCGGGCTTCTCCTCGCTGAGCATGGAGGCCAGCCTGTCCATCATGGCGCGGGCGTCCTTGCGCATGTCGCCGTTTGGGAACTTGATGTCGACTTTCAAAAATTCCACATAGGCCTGGGTGAAATTCTTCCGCTCGAAGTAGATCTCCCCGATACGGTACTGGGCGTCGTCCGCCAGCCTGTGCTCCGCGTGCCCTTCGGAAACCTTTTTAAACGCCAAAACGGCATTCTCCAGGTCCTCTTCCCTCCCGGAGTACCGGTACATTTTCGAGTACAGCCTTCCGGCGAAGTAGAGGGCCCAGGCCGCTTCGTCGGTCCGCGGGTATTCCTCGGCAATCTTTTCGAACCGCCCGATGCAGTTCATCCAGTGGTGTCGAAATTTCATTTTCTGGCTGGATGCCAGCAGGGATTTACGGCAGGAGTTTGCATCGTCGAGGAGGGCCGAGGCGTCTGGCGCGGCATGGGACGGAGTTCCCGCGGCAGACCCCAGGAAGAGGGTCAGCAGAAAAAAGAGAACCTGGGCTGCCGATCTGTGCCTCTGCATCATGCGTCAAAAATCCCCTGCCGGTCCGCTCAAGCCTTTGACCCGCCTCCGCGGGAATCGCCCTTCACCAAAGACTTGAGACGGTTGAGCTCGTTGAGCGCCTCGATGGGCGTCATGGAATGGATGTCCAGGTTCCTGATCCGCTCCCGCAGGCCGTCGTCCGGCGCGGAAAAGAGGCTCAACTGCCCGGGTCCGGCCCTTTTGGGGGAGCGGCCCGGCCTCACGGTCCCGGGCCCGACCGGGTCCGGCCCCCTGCTCTCGAGGTCGCCGAGGATCTCCTTTGCCCGCGTTATCACCTCTTCGGGAATCCCCGCAATGCGCGCCACCTGAATGCCGTAGCTCCTGCTGGTGCCGCCCGGGACAAGTTTGTGGAGAAAAATGATCCGGTCTTTCCATTCCTTTACCGCAATGTTGAAGTTCTTTGCCCTGGCCTTGGAGGCGAGGAACTCGGTGAGCTCATGATAGTGTGTTGCAAAAAGCGTTCTCACCCCACGGCCCTGACGGTCGTGGAGGGCCTCGGCCACGGCCCAGGCGATGCTCAAGCCGTCGTACGTGCTGGTCCCCCGGCCGATTTCGTCCAGAACCACCAGGCTCCTGGGCGTGGCATGACGGAGTATGTTCGCGGTCTCGTTCATCTCCACCATGAAGGTGCTCCTTCCCCTGGCCAGGTCGTCGGACGCGCCGATCCTGGTGAAGATCCTGTCCACGATGCCGACGGCGGCCCTGGAGGCGGGGACAAAGCTGCCCGCCTGGGCCATGAGCACCGTGAGGGCCGTCTGCCTCAACACCGTCGATTTTCCGGCCATGTTCGGTCCGGTGATGACCAGAAACTGCTGCTCGTGCTCGTCGAGCCGCACGTCGTTGGGAATGAAATCCTCGGACCGCATGGATTGCTCAATCACCGGATGTCGCCCGTCCTCGATCTCGACGGCAAACCCGTCGTTCACCTCGGGATACGTGTATCGATTCGTTTCGGCCGCCTCCCCGAGCGCGGCAAGGGCGTCCATGGCGGCGACGACCTCGGCGCTCTTCCGGATGCGCCTGTTCTCCCGCGCAACGGCCGCGCGAACGGCCTCGAAGATCTCGAGCTCCAGCTCGATCCGCCTCTCCTCGGCCCCGAGGACTTTCTCCTCGTACTCCTTGAGCTCGCCGGTGATGAACCTCTCCCCGTTGACCAGCGTCTGTTTCCGTGTGTAATCCTCGGGGACCCTGGACAGGTTGGATTTGGAGATCTCAATGTAGTAGCCGAAGACCTTGTTGTAGCCCACCTTGAGGCTGCCTATCCCTGTCCTCTCCTGCTCACGCGCCGCCAGGTCCTTGATCCAGCCCTTGCCGTCCCTTGTGATGCGAATGAGCTCGTCCAGGGATTCGTTGTATCCCTCTTTTATGAAGCCTCCATCCTTGAGGGCGAGCGGCGGCTCCTCGCGGACGGCCTCTTCGATGAGGTCGGCCACGTCTTCGAGCGTGTCGAGCTCCGTTGAAAGCCGCGCCAGCAGTTCGCTTGTGGAATCGAGAAAAAGCCGTTTGATCTCCGGGAGCCGCTGGATGCTGTTCTTGAGGGACACGAGGTCCCGGGCATTGGTCCTTTTGAGGGAAATCTTCCCGTTGAGCCGCTCCAGGTCATGGATGCCCTTGAGCTGCTCTCGGGCGGACTCCCGGACCATTCGGTTTTCCCTGAGCACGGAAACCGCGGCAAGCCGCTCCCGAATCCGCGCAAGGTCCAGAAGGGGGTAGCCGATCCATCTCTTCAGGAGACGGCTCCCCATGGACGTCACCGTCTTGTCAAGCACGTGAAAGAGGGACCCCTCCACGGAATCCCGGCGCATGGTCCTGAAAAGCTCCAGGTTCCCGGTCGTGGTCTCATCCAGAAACATGTAATTCCCCAGATGGTAGCTCACCAGGTCCTTGACGTGCTCCGGGTTGGCCTTCTGGGTCTTCTTGAGGTAGTGCACGATGGCCCCGGCGGCCGTCACCCCCCGGGCCATGTCTTCGCAGCCGAAGCCCTCCAGCGAGCCGACCCCGAGCTGCTCCATGAGGAGGTCCCGGGCCCGGCCCCTGTCGAATTCATCCTCCCCGAGGACCTCCACCCGGTAGTGACTGATTTCCGGCAGGTCGAGCAGGGGGTCCCCCTCGGGGATGAGAAGCTCCGCCGGGTCGATCCTCCCCAGCTCGCCGAGAAGCTCCTCGCATTCGGTGACCTCGGTGACCCGGAACTCCCCCGTGGAAAGATCCATGTGGGACAGCCCCCACGCCCCGCCCTTGGAAGCCGCGGCCGCCAGGAAGATGTTCGCGGCCTCCGAGACTTTTCCCTCTTCCACGACGGAACCCGGCGTCACGACCCTCGTGACCTCCCTCCGCACAATCCCCTTGGCCTGCCCGGGGTCTTCAACCTGCTCGCAGACGGCGACCTTACGACCCTTTTCAATGAGTTTTCCAAGATAGGACTGGACGGCGTGATACGGGACTCCGCACATGGGAACCTTCTTGCCGTTGTGAGTGCCGCGGGACGTGAGGGTGATGCCCAGGAGCCTCGATGCCTCCTCCGCATCCTCAAAGAACATTTCGTAGAAGTCGCCCATGCGGAAAAAAAGAATGGCATCAGGGACCTCTCCCTTGATGCCAAGATACTGTCTCAGCATGGGTGTGACTTGCGGCATAGGGACACTCGAAATCAGTTTGTTGTGGGTGTGATCTCGAGGCTCTGCTCGAGAACGCGGGTTTTGTTTCTGGGCTCGACCCTCTTGACGGTGTCCCACCGGCGGCACTGGGGGCACTGCCACATCAACTCACCTGGGACAAACCCGCAGTTTGTGCACTGAAACGAGAGAGTGGACACCTTCAAGCGGTCCAGCAGATCGGAATAGGCCTCGAGGGCCTCGTCCCTTCGGTCCTCGTTCAGGAGAATTCTCCCCCTGAAGGACCTGGCCTCGAAGAAATTCTCATCCAGTTCCAGGGCCTGTTCCAACTCGCGAACGGCCCCGTCCACATCGCCGTTGCTGTAAAGGTATTTTGCCAGAGCAAGCCTCGTGAACGCGTCGTTGTTCTTTTCCGCGCACTCCTTGAGAAAATCCTCCACGGGTTTGAGGTTCTTCATCCGGGTGTAGGCCCCTTCCAGTCTCTGATAGGCGAGAAAGGTGAACGCGGGGGCCGCATCCGCGATTTTTTTCCAAGTGGAAACCGCACTCCTGTAATCTTCCTTGTTCTGGTACAAATCCCCGAGGTGGAGGTAGGCGTCCACGCACTCGGGATCGATGGCGATGGCCTTCTTAAAAGACGCCTTGGCCTTTGTCAAATCCCCTTTTTCCATCCAGTCCTTGCCGGCCTCCACCTTGTGGTGGGCCAGTATGTTGGAGTCGTCCTCCTTGAGAATGCGCGATATCTTCTGCCTGGTGTGAAAGGCGTTGTCCCAGTCCCCGATCTCCTCGTATATCTTCTCGATCTCCTCCAGGGCGGGAAGGTTGTTCGGCTCCTTGTGGAGCACGTCCGCAAAGGCCTCCAGGGACCTGTCCAGAAAACCGCCCTTTCGATAATCCAGACCCAGGTCGAATTTTGCCCTGGTTCGCACCTGTTCGTTGATGTGGGGGCGTACTATGATGTTGCGCCGTATGCGGATGGCGCGATCGATGTCGCCCTTGGAGCGATAGAGATTTCCGAGGGCTACGTAGGTTTCCACGGTATCCGAGTCCACCTGAACGGCCCTGGTGAACTGCTCGATGGCCTGGTCGTGATCGTTCGACAGGATGTACTGAACGCCCTTGAGAAAGGCCTTGTCGCCCTCCCTGTCGTGCGGCGCCGGCGTCCTGTCGCGGCTTCCGCGTTTGACAACCAATCCGAACACCAGCCCCCCGACAAAGGCGAGGCCGGCGACCAACAGGACGAACTGACCGGGCTGTGCTGAAGCCCACTGCAATACCGATTGCCACATGAACAGTTCCCGCTGCTAATCCTGGCCGCCGCTGTTGGTGCCGTTCGCGGGATTCTGCGGTTCGTTCTCCGAGGTTATGGGCAGGTTTCGGAGAGAACTCAACTCGGCGTCTTTCCCGTTCAGGGTTTTCCGTAACTCTCGAATCTCCTTTTTGAGGCGAAAACGCTCAAAAAGCCCGTAGAGCGCCGAAATGAGAAAGCCGAACAAAAACGCAATGGTCACAATGCTGTAGACGGACATGGTGGTGGTCTCGGCGTGGATCGCCGGAAGGTCGACCCGAAAGACCACCGATGTGGAGAACGCATTGTGATTCTGGACAATGAGTATCACCACCAGCAGCATCAGCAGAACCGCCACTATGAATTTCACGTACTTCATGAATGCCTCCCTGGGATAGATCCCGCGCCCCCCAAAAAAGACCACGGGATGGGTGCTGTCTACCCGAGCCGGTCAAAATAGGGTCTTAGATCCTTGTAGGTCTCCCTGATGTGCTGAGGGATCACCCTGATATCCCCCAGAACCGCCATAAAATTCGTGTCCCCGTTCCACCGAGGGACCACGTGATAGTGCAGGTGCTCCTCCAGGCCCGCCCCGGCCACATGGCCGAGGTTCAGGCCCACGTTGAAGCCGTCCGGGTTCATGTGTTCCCGGAGTATGCCGATGGAGGACCGGACCATCCTGGCCAGGGCCAGCATTTCTTGATCCTCGAGGTCCTCGAGCCCTCCCACATGCCTCACCGGGGCCACGAGGAGATGGCCGTTGGTGTAAGGAAATTTGTTCATGATGATGAGGGTCGAACCGCCGACATATAGGATGAGGCGATCTTCATCCTTTCCACGGTCCTCGCCCGGGCACAACACGCATGCATCCTCTTTTTCGTTTGAAAGGATGTACTCCATTCTCCACGGCGCCCACAGAGGCTTCATGCGGTTCACACCTTTCACTCGATGAACTCTTCGTCGGGCAATTCCACAATACGACCGGTGACGCGCTCACCGACTTCCAGCATTCCCAGTGTGTTCGCCCGGTATCGGCTCGGCCCGGTTGCGGAGCCGGGATTGAACATGAGCACATCTCCCAGCCTGTGGCACACCGGCACATGGGAGTGCCCATAGACGATCACATCCACATCAGGGAACAGTTGCCGGACTCGACTCTCCAGCATAGCGGGGCTCCCGCCCCCGTGGGTCAATCCGATTTTCCATCCACCCAATTCCAGGGTCCTGAAGGGGGGCAGGATTTTCCTGACCTCAGGGGGGTCCATGTTTCCGCTCACTCCGAAGAAGTTCCCCTGATCCAGGAAACGGACCACATCGACCGCGACAACATCCCCGGCGTGCAGGACCACATCCGCATCAGCCAGGTAGCGCTCGAATATCCGGCGGAGCGGCGGCGTCACGTGATGAAGATGCGTATCGGATAGGACACCAATTTTCATACTTTTTCCGCCCTGCAAAGCCTCCCGTCGCCGCTTCGTCGTCCGGGGAAGTATAGCAACACGAGCGGAAAACACAACCCATATTCTCCACCGCGTTTTTGTATTCCGCAGTTGATAGGGTTTTCCAGGTCTGTTATTATCCGGCCGCGGGATCGGCACAAACAGGCCTTCCCAGTTTCACAGGAAAAGGAGACCCGTCGGATGCCTATTTATGAGTTTTACTGCAATTCATGCCACATGATATTCAACTTCTACTCCGGATCGATCAACACGGAAAAACGTCCCGACTGCCCCCGATGCAAAAAGACCGTGCTCGAGCGCAGGATGTCCATATTCTCCACCCTCAGGCGGGGGGACCAGGAGGAGGACGACATGGGGCCTCTCGGCGACCTGGACGAGGCGAAGCTGGAGCAGGCCATGACCGTCCTGGCAAAGGAGGCCGAGAACATCAACGAAGACGACCCCAGGCAGGCGGCGCAGCTCATGCGAAAGCTCTCGGACATGACCGGCATCGACCTGGGCCCCGGTTTCCAGGAGGCCATAAACCGCATGGAGGCCGGTGAGGACCCGGACCAGATAGAAGCGGAGCTTGGAGACGCCCTGGACGGGGAAAACCCCTTCGAGATGAAAAAACGGGGCGGCTCCCTGCTGAAGAAGATCCTGCCGCCCAGGGTGGACGAGACGCTTTACGATCTATAGCCCACATATAGCCCACACCCATAAATGGCCCTTCAGAGCTCCACCAGCTCCAGGTCGCCCCACGCGGCCACGGCCTTGCCGATGATCATGACCGCGCCGGTGATCCCTTCCACGCCCGCCGCCCATTGGGCGGCGGGCTCCAGGTCCTTCGCTTCCTTTATTCTGTTCCCCAGGGCCGTGGCCGCGGCATCGGCCAGGGCCGTGCTCGGTGAGACGACGCACACCGCGTCCGACCTCCCGCTGCTGTAGGAATGCCCCACCGTTCCCGACGAGGAGCAGACCCCCGCGGGCATCAGCCCGGTGGGAAGCCTGATTCCCAGTTTGTCGCTCAATGGGGACCTTCCCGCGAAGATCCTCAATGTCACGTCCCTCTGAAGGCCGAGAAAGACATCCCCCCCGTTCTCCACAATGACCCTGGTTGAGAGGGCGAGGAGCCCTCTGCCCACATGTTCGGCGATCGTGCCGGCAACCGCGGCCATGGGGCCGACACCGACCCTGCGGGAGGCCTTGAGCATCTCGAGGACAACGGGGGGTGCGAGGGGGTCCGCCTCCAGGGGGGTCATTGCGGTCACGAACTCGGGATGCATCCGGATGTAGGATTCCACCTGCCGCCGCGCGGCGAGCACGAGATCCCTTGCCTCAGACTCCAGGTTCCTGTCGGCCGCGACCCAGAGGTCGGTTTCCCGCACCTTGACCTCAAAGCCCGCCAGGTCCCGGGCGCCGGCACTCAGCCTGTATGTCCTCTGAATGTATCTATTCATGGCCCCTCCATCCCGACCCCCTCCTATTCGTCATCCCGGCGAAAGCCGGGATCCAGCGGCCTTCGCAAAATCAAAAACCCCGGATCCCCGGCTGGAACCCCTGCCATGCCAAGGTTTTATCGGTATCGGTATCGAAATCGTAATCGAAGCCCTGCGCATATAAAACATTTAAAAGCATTACCACGAAGAGCACGAAGGATACGAAGAATCACGAAGAAAAACCTTTTGAAAAGGCCTCAGCTCCGCCATCCCGGCGATAGCCGGGGGGCTGAAAACATCCTAACGGATTGCACGGGGAACTTCAAAGGCCGGTTTGCCTTGTGCTTTTGACTGGCATCTTTCCCGCGGGGGTGGTAAAAGCGTCATGCTATGGAACAGATGCGCAAGATGACACTTCCCGTCGAGATCCGCTTCAGGGACATCGATGCCATGGGGCACGTGAACAATGCGGTCTTTTTCACCTACTTCGAGGAGGGCCGCAAGCTGTTTCTCAAAGACGTCCTGGGCATTGTCCACCACTCCGATTACCCGTTCATCATGGCCCACATCGAGTGCGACTACAAGGCCCCCCTGAAACTGGGGGAGACCCCGGCGCTCGAGGTGTGGATCAAGGATGTGGGGGTAAAAAAATTCACATTTGTCTACCGCATGGCCGACCCGGACGACCCTTCCCGCGAATACTGCAGGGGGGAGTCGGTCATGGTCTTCTATGACTACGGGGCGGCCCGCACCGTCCCCATCCCGGACGACGTGCTGGAACGGATCGCTCCCTACGTGGAAAAGTCGGGCGAACAGCCTCTCTGATCATTGAAGGCGATCACTTTGACGTCAGCGCGACGGACCCGTCCCAGTCCCGCGGCAGCTCCCTGCCTTCCAGCTCCCGGATGCGCTCGAGCAGGAGGGACGCCGCGGGATCCCCCGGCATTCGCTCCAGGGCCCTTTGAAAACCCGGGCGCGCGGCGGAAAAGTCCATCGCGAGATACGCGGCAAAGGCCTCCTCATAGAGACGGATGTAGTCCTCGTGATCCGGGGACAGCCTGTCCCGCGCCTCGCCAACGACCTCGTAGACCCTGACCGGCTGGGTCTTTCCCTTCACTCGAACGATGTCCAGGAGGCGCGTCCTGAAGAGCCCGGTACTGAGGCTTTTCAAGGTGTGTTCGGAGATCATCAGCCGGGTGTTGTAAAGTTTGTTTGCGCCCTCGAGCCTGGAGGCCAGGTTCACCGCGTCCCCTATGGCCGTGTAATCGAAGACCTGCTCGGACCCCATGTTCCCCACCACCATGGGGCCCGTGTTGATCCCCACACGGCATCTCATCTCGGGGAGCCCACGCTTGAGCCAGCCCCGGCGCAGCTCTTCCAGGCGTTTCTGCATGCGGAGCCCCGTCCTCACAGCCCGGTCGGCATGGTCTTCGACGAAGATCGGCGCGCCGAACTCCGCCATGAGGGCATCCCCCTCGTATTTGTCCACGATCCCGCCCTCCTCCAGCACAATGTCTGTCATTTCCGTGAGGTACTCGTTGAGAAGGCGAACCAGTTCCGAGGCGGGCATTCCCTCTGATATGGTGGTGAAGTTCGCCAGGTCTGAAAAGAGGGCGGTGATCACCCGCTCCTCACCCCCCAGTCTGAGGAGCTCGGGTTTTTCCAGGAGCTGGTGGACGACCGTTTCCGGGACATACTTGGAAAGGGCGTTTCTGATAAAGGAACTTTCCCTTCTGCCGGCCAATTCCAGACCGGCCGTGAGGCCGACCCCGAGGATGAAGACGCTTCCGCCGGCCGCGGCAATGGGGAACAGGCGGAAATGCAGGAGCTCATGCCAGGTGAGCGCCCCAAGCCCCGCCAGGAGGACCGCCGTTCCGGCATACAAGAACCAGGAGGACCGCAGCAGAGAAGCCCCTCCAAGCACAAGCCCCGCGACCGCCACCAGAAGGACGACTCCGATCGACCCCCACGAGCCGTAAAAGGAATCGTTCAGCAGGGCGTTCAGCATGGAGGCGTGGAGAGTGATCAGGGGGACCTCTTTTTCCAGGGACGTGTTGCCCATGTCGGAAATACCGAAAGAGATATCCCCGACCAGGACCAGGCTCCCTTCAAAGCGAGAGGCGAGGTTTCCCCTGAGGTCCTCGTTTGCATGGAAACCAAGGAGGTCGTGGGTTGCGATTTTTGTAAAGGCGTCCTCCCAGGGCGCCGGGACCGGGACGAACGCGCGTCCCTGGTCGTCTATGGGTATGACCACGTCCCTTTCGAGAAAACTCATTTTTGCCGCGGGAACAACGATCCGCTCCCCCCACTCCACAATGAGCTGGTCGGCGGGCACGCGCATGGAGTCCATGAACATGGAGAGGGCGAGTGTCGGGATGTAGCCGTCATCGGCCTTCAAGAGCACATGGAGGTGCCTGTAGACGCCGTCAGGGTCGCTCTCCGCATTGATGTGGCCTGAGCCCACTGCGTTCTCGAAAAAATCCTCCATCTGCACCAGGGCATTGACGGCACAAAGGGGCGGCGAAGCGCCTTTCTCCACGGGATGGATCCGGACCTCGTCCCGCAGCCTGTTGTGGGACGCCCTTGCCTGATTCCACCTGAAAGGGGTCTCAACCGAGCTGAGTTCCAGCCCCACCGGCAGATAGGCCGTGCCCAGCTCCTCGAGGGAATCGGCGAACGCTTCGTCGGCCTGGTCCACGCTGGGACGGGGAAAGATGATGTCGTACCCCACCGCCTCGGGCTGGAGGTCCGCCAGAACCCTGTTGACCTGAGCGAGGTGGTTCCTGTCCAGGTAGTTCGTTCCGAAAAAGTCATAGGAGGCGTCGGTGACCACCACGAGGACCACCCTGTCCGAGAGGGGAGGTCCTTTGCCATCGGAGACCGCACGTTTGTAGAGGGAATCCAACAGGATGAAGTCGGCACGCGTCCACACGCCGCCCCCAACAGACCAGGCGACTGTCAGGATCAGAAGCCAACCCAGGGATATCAGGAGCGCGACCTTTCTCAGGAGACGGGTCTTCAGCCCGGGAACCATTTTTGTTTTCCTTCCCTCACACCCCAAGAAACCTGCAGGCCAGTTCGAAGACCTGATCGGGGTCAAACGGCTTGGTCAGGTAGTCCGCGGCGCCGCAGGACATGCCCTCCTCCCGGTCCGTGACCTGGCCCTTTGCCGTCAGGAGGATCACCGAAACGCTTGCCATTTCGGGGCGGCTCCGGATTTCCCGGATCACGTCAAAGCCGCTCATCCCGGGCATCATGACGTCCAGGAAGACCAGGCCGGGTCTTTCCCTTTCGGCAAGCGCAAGGCCGGTCTCCCCGTCCGGGGCCATGAGAATCCCCACCCCTTCCACTTCCTCAAGCTCCTCCAGGGCCTGTTCAAGGAGCAGCCGTATGTGGGGTTCATCATCCACGATCAGAATTTTCTTTGTTTCCGCGGTCATTGGCCGGGGACCCTCCTTTTTTGCGCGGCAAAAACACCCTTCCCTGGAACCGCCTGTTCAGCGGGGAGGGTGAGCACGAAACGGCTCCCCGTCCCCTTTTGGGATTCAGCCCGGATCCGGCCGCCATAATGCTCCACAATTTCCTTGCAAATAGCAAGCCCAAGTCCGGTCCCGACGGGTTTGCCGTCGTGCCCATCCCCCTGGTGAAACCTCTCGAAAATGCGCTCGCGGTCCTCCGCCGGAATGCCGGGGCCCGAGTCGGCGACAGAGATTTCAATCCGCCGGCCGGGGGCGACGGAGGCCCCCACGCGGATGTCGCCGTCCCGCGCGAACTTGGCGGCATTTCCCAGGAGATTCACCAGGACCTGGATCAATCGATCCCTGTCCACGCGAACCCAGGGCAGCGGCCCCCGCGCCTCGAGGGTGACGGAAATTCCCCCGGCGCCCTCCACGGCCCCCGTCACCACCTCCACGGCCTCTTCCACGCACTCCACGACCTCGACGTTTTCATCGTGCCACACCATGCGGCCCGACTCGATTTTCACGAGGTCCAGGATGTCGTTGATCAATCTCGTGAGGCGATTTCCCTCTCTCTGGATGATGTGCAGATTGCACACAATACGCTCCGAGTGCCTCCGCGTTCCGTCGTTTACCGGAAGTTCCGGAATGAGCCTCCTGCCCATGTCCCGCAGTATGATTTTGGAAAACCCCATGATCGAGGTGAGCGGGGTCCGGAGTTCGTGGCTTACCGAGGCGAGAAAGCGTGACTTGAGAGTGTCAAGCTCCCTCAGCCTCTCGTTGGCGTCGCGAAGCTCGGCAGCCTTTGCCGAGAGATCCCTCGTGCGTTCCCTGACCTCCCGCTCAAGGTTTTCCCTCAGGGATATGGTCTCCCGCACGGAGTCGTTGAAGAACTCCGCGAACTCGGCCAGTTCCTGCTCGTTGTTCCCCAGGCAGAGGAGGTCCCCCCCGCCCAGGCTCACGGTCCTCGCGGTTTGGAGAACTTCCTCCAGGGCCGACTTCACGGAGCGGAAGTTGAGCCAGACCATAAAGGCAACGGCGGCCAGCGTGATGACCATGAAGACCGCGGTGAGGGCCACCGAGACCTCGCAGCAGACCAGAAAGTAAACCAGCATGACCATGCTTGAAAAGACGATGACTATGGAGAGGATGTTTTTTGTCCGGAGCTTGATCCCGTACACCAGCGGCACGGCCTGCCCCCGAAGAGCCATCTCCTTTCGGCACGCTCTCCTGAGGCCGGTGCTGAGAGACTCCGTGATGAGGTAGCACAGATAACAGTAGAGGATCCCGGCGACGAGCCCTCCCCCGAGGATGCTCGTCAGGTGCCCTGGTGAACGGCTCAGACAGGATTCCACGAGCGCGGAGGGAATCGTGACCAGGAGGACAATATAAAACCCGGCCCATGTGGAGTAGAATGGGAAACGCGCGAGATCCCTGAGGAGGCCCTCGAGCACGCCAACCGAGGCATCACCATGCCTTGCGAAATCCCTGAAGGCCGCATTGATTTTCCTGGGAAACCCCAGCCCCGCCGGTATTCCCAGGCCCTCGAACGCCCCGAAACCCAGCGCGTGAGCGAGCGTGCACAGGCCGACCATCCCCGCGACTGTGAGCCCGAAGACCCGCAGGGTCTCATGGTTGAAATCGTCAATGGAGACATAAACGATGAAAAAGGCATAGGAAACAGCAAAGTACCCCCCGGTTGAAATAAAGGGCAGAAAGGCAAAACAATAGGACGTCTTCTCGGAAAGGGCTCGAAAAACGCGGGGGATCACGGCTCAGCCTCATAGAGGACTTCGTAGGTTTCCACGGGCGCCTGCCTTCCTTTCACCCGGATGGAGCCTACGGGGCGGAACTCGAACGTGTCAGCGGCCGATTCGTACACGTGCCTGCTCACGAGGATCTGATCCCCCCTCGCCGCCGCCTGGAGCCTCGAGGCCACATTGACTTCGTCCCCGATGGCCGTGTAATCCATGTGGCTGGGTGAACCGATGTTCCCCACCACCACACTGCCCGCGCTGATACCCATGCCCGTGCGGAAGTGCTCCTGGATCCACGGCTCTTCCAGGGTTTGAATTCTCTGCTGCATGTGGACCGCCGCATGGACGGCGGCCTTTTCCGAATCCTCCATCCACATGGGCGCGCCGAAAAGGGCGACGATCATGTCCCCCACGAACTTGTTGACAGTGCCTCGGCTCCTGAAGATCTCCTCCACCATGGCCGTGAAGTAGGTGTTCAAGTAACCCACGACGGCTTCGGCCTCGAGTCTCTCGCACGTCCCGGAAAAATCCCGAATGTCGGAAAAGAGTATGGCGATGTGACGGTTCTCCGAAACCAGGGACAATTCCCCGCCCGCACCCATGATCAGGTCCACGACCTGCCTGCCCACATAACGTTCCAGGTTTCCCCGTATCCTCTCCTGTTGCAGGCGCCTCTCATGAAGCAGCGCGTTCTCTATGGCCGTGGCCGCCTGGGAGGCGAGCGCGGTCAGGAGACTGAGATCCGCCGCCGTGTATTCGACAGGCTCCCTGTGGCTGAGGTTGATCACCCCGATGACCCTGTCGTTGCTTATGAGCGGAGCGCACATGAGGCTCTCGATGCAAGCGGCGCCCGGCCGGTATCTCGGATCCTCCGCGGCACGGTTGACGATCTCCGGGCATCGAGACACGAGAACGTGGCCCGCTATGCCCGTTCCGGGCCCCAGGGCCGGCTTGCGGTCATACTCCTTGCCCATGCCGACGACGATGTCCAACACGCCTTTATCCTCGTTCAGGAGCATGACGGAACCCCCGGTCGCCCGGATGGTCTTCCGCGCCTCGTCCAGCACGAGGGCGGCCACCTCCGGCAGGTTCAGCCTTGAGGAGATCCTCCGGCCCATGCGGTAAAGAAGATTTATCTCCTTGTATTTGTGGAGGGTCTCCTCTGCAAGGGCGCGTTTTTCCAGTTCCTTTTCGGTCAAAAACCCGATCAGCCCGGCTGTGGAACGAATCCCCCCGCTGCCTCGGACCCAACCGAGGATCCTGTTCTCCACGACCACGGGAAAGGCTGAGGAGGGCTCCACCGGACACCGCCCCAGAATGAGTTCTCCATCGAGACCGTACAGGCCCATGGGGCTCCCGAACGCCCCCAGCAGGCCCTGGAGGACGGAGGCGGCCTCGCCTTTGAGGAGTTTTTTCAACCCCGTCCTCCACGGACGGTCTCTGTGGTGTTTTTCGCTCAACATAATGGATATTTCAAGGCGTTTAAAAACCAGGATTATTACTTTTTAAGGATTTAATAATGGAGTAAAAAGTAAATGTCAAGTGAGCATAATGGTTATTTTAGGAACACATGATATGACTATAAAAACTGCGGTCAGGAGAGAATCTTGATCACTTCGAGGAGACCGCGCTTGATCTCGTCGAGCGCGGTTTCGCTTGCGGGGAGCTTTTGGTCGGCGGGGGGGGCTTCCTTGAGGCGTTTTTTTGCGCCCTCGATGGTGAGTTTTTCCTCGTAGAGGAGGCGCTTGACCACCAGGAGGGTTTCAATGTCTTTTCGTTGATAGATCCTCTGGTTGGAATCGGCGCGGGAAGGGCGGAGTTGCGGGAACTCCCCCTCCCAGTAGCGAAGGACATAGGGCTCCACGCCGACGATGCGTGCGACTTCCCCTATGCGGAAATACTTCTTGTTCTCCGGAATACTGACTCTTCTGTCATCCATCCCTGAGTTTTCCGCCTGTTTCCTCTCCGATCTTCTTCAGAATCTTTTCGTGAACAGTGCCAACTTCCTGCCTGTCCAGGGTCCTTTCCCTGGACCGGTAGCAGATCCGATAGGTCAGGGCCTTTTCCGATGGGCCGACCCTCTCCCCCTGGTACAGGTCGATGAGTTCCACGGATTCCACCAGGTCCTCATCGGATATGAGGCCGTGGATCCTGGAGCTTTCGACACCCTTGTGGACAAGGATTGTGAGATCCCGCCACACCGCGGGGTACCGGGTGATGGGCTCATAAGCCCTGACCGCGGAAGCCGCATCCATGAGCACGGGCATGTCCAGTTCCACCGCGAAGACCTTGTCCGGCCCCAGGTCAAAGGCCTCCGCCACGGGAGAAGCAATCTCACCAACAAACCCGGCGATCTTCCCCGAGAGCAGGACCTCCGCCGTCAGGACCGGATCGTATCCGGGCGGGGTGACCCCTCGCGCAAAGGAGTACTCCCTCAGCCCCAGAGACTCGAGCAACCCTTCCAGGACGCCCTTGGCATCGAAGAAATCGGCCGCGCGCTCCTCCCCGTAAATGCCCTTGGACGACCACGCCCCGGTCGCCAGGGCCGCAAGGCAGAGCCTCTCCCTGGGGAGTTCCCTGCTTTCATCCCTGAAAAAAACCTTGCCCCACTCAAAGAGACGAAGATTCCTTTCACCGTGGGCAATGTTCACGGCGGCGCTCTGGAGCAGGCCGTGGAGGAGGGTGGTCCGCATGACCGCCTGCTCGATGGTCAGCGGCTTCAAAAGGCCCACGGCCTGCCTGAGCGGGCTGTCCGCGGGCGCCCCGAGCACATCGGGGAATTCGGCCGGGACAAAGCTGAAGTTGATGACCTCTGAAAAGCCGAACCCAGCCATGGCATCCCGGACCCTCGCCGCCAGACGGACTTCCGGAGGATCGGGTTCGCCCTCGGGGCGGATCGCGGGGAGGGTGACCTGAATCCTGTCGTAGCCCTCCATGCGGGCGACCTCTTCCATGAGGTCCACCTCCCTTTCCAGGTCCACCCTGAAGGAGGGGGGAACCACTTCGATCAGGTCCTGCTCCTCCCCGACGATCTCCAGGGAGAGGGATCTCAGGAATCCGGCCATGGTTTCCTCTTTCAGGTTGGTTCCCAAAAAGTCGTTGGTCTTGCCGACCCGCAGGGGGATTGTTCGCGGGGAGTACGGCCGGGGATAGTTGTCGATGATTCCGGGAACGATCTTCCCACCGGCCAGGAGGGACAGGAGACTCATGGACCGTCCGAGGGCCCACACAGTGCCCTCGATGTCCACGCCCCGCTCGAAACGGTAGGCCGCCTCGGTCTGCAACCCGAGCCTCCTGGATGTCTTCCGGATGGTCAGGGGATCGAAACACGCGCTCTCAACGAGCACGTCCCGGGTCTCCTCGTATATCTCGGAATTCAACCCGCCCATGACCCCTGCCAGCGCCACGGAGCCCTTTCCGTCACAGATCATGAGGTCCGAGGCGGCAAGCCTCCTCGACTGGTTGTCCAGGGTCGTGAACATCTCACCCTCACGGGCGCGGCGCACCATGATCCGGTTCTCCCCGAGCCTGTGGAAGTCGAAGGCATGGAGCGGCTGGCCCGTCTCGAGCATGACATAGTTGGTGACATCCACCACGTTGCTGATACTGCGAATTCCCGAGGCGTGAAGCCTGTAGCGCATCCAGAACGGGGACGGCCCGAGGTTCACGCCCCTCACGAGACCGGCCGAATACCGTGGGCACCCCCGGGGATCCGCTGTGTCCACACTCGTAAACTCTTCGATGCCGGGCCCGGGCTCCTCCTGGAGTTCCGCCTCGGGCCGGCGCAGGGTTTTTCCCGTCCTGGCCGCGATCTCCCGGGCCACTCCCATGACAGACGCGCAATCCGGTCTGTTGGGCGTGAGTCCTATCTCCAGGGCCCAGTCCTCGAGTGGCATCACCCGGGTGACGGGGGTGCCGGGCTCGCAGCCGGACGGCAGCCCGATGATCCCGGTGTGGTCGTCCGTCAGGCCCATCTCGTCCTCGGCAAGAAGAATGCCCCGGGACGCCTGCCCGCGGATTTTGGTCTCCCTGACGGCGATTCCATTAGGGAGCTGAATCCCTGGAGGCGCGTAGGCGGTGAGCATGTCTTTGACGAGGTTGGGCGCGCCGCAGACCACGTCGACCTCCCCGCCGCCCGTGTCCACGCGGCACAGGCTCAGCCTGTCGGCGTTGGGGTGTTTCTCGAACGAGATCACGCGGGCGGCGACCACCCCTTCCAGACCGTGCCCGCAGGGCTGTATCTCCTCCACCTCCAGACCGGTCATGGTGAGGAGGTGGGCCAGTTCCTCGGGTTCCATGTCAATGTCTACAAAGTCCTTGAGCCAGTTGATTGTGAGTCGCATGAATGTCTCTGCTCCGATTCCGTGCCCGCCGTATTCGGCCGGTCTGTGATAAGCCCGATATCATTAATGTGTATAGCAGGTTATCGTTCATTTTTCACGTCTAAAGTGAACTTTTGAAAATTTTTCGGCCGCAGGCGACGGCCGCGGGAAGGGACCTTTCAGGAGGGGTGTCTAGAACTGGCGCAGGAACCGCATGTCGTTTCGGAAGAAAAGCTGGATGTCATCGATCCCGTACTTCAACATAGCGATCCTCTCGATTCCCATGCCGAAGGCGAACCCGGAGACCCGTTCCGGGTCGTAGTTGACAAATCCATAAACCGCGGGGTCCACCATGCCCGAACCCAGAATTTCGAGCCACCCCGTGTGAGAGCACGTCCGGCATCCCGCCCCCCTGCACAACACGCACTGGATGTCCACCTCCGCGCTCGGCTCGGTAAACGGAAAAAAGCTGGGACGAAACCTCACGGCCGTGTCCGAACCGAACATCTGGTGGACAAAGGCGATGAGGGTCCCCTTGAGGTCCCCGAAGGTCACGCCCTCGTCCACGAGCAGACCCTCGACCTGATGGAACATGGGGGTGTGGGTGACGTCGGAATCCCTTCTGTACACCTTGCCCGGCGCGATGACGGCGACCGGGGGAGGCTGTTTCTCCATGGTGCGCACCTGCATGGGAGAGGTGTGGGTGCGCAGGACCACGTTGTCCGACACGTAAAAGGTGTCCTGCATGTCCCGGGCCGGGTGGTCCTTGGGGATGTTCAGCGCCTCGAAATTGTAGTAATCCAGCTCTATGTTCGGGCCCTTGACGATCCTGAATCCCATCCTTGAAAAGATGGCGCAGATGTCCCTCTCCGCCTGGGTGATGGGATGGATGTGGCCCCTGGCGGGCCTTCGCCCGGGCAGGGTTATATCCGGAAGCTCTTCCCCCGAAGCGGCTTCCTGCTCGGTGATCCGCCTTTTGCGGAGTTCGAAGGCCTCGGTGAGATTCTTTTTCACCCGATTGGCGAGCTTGCCCGCCTCGGGGCGTTCCTCGGGCGACAGCTTGGCCATGCCCTTCATGAGAACGGTGACCCTGCCCTTTTTTCCCAGGTAAGCGATGCGGAAACGCTCGAGCTCTTCCGGTGTGTCCAGGGACTCGAGTTCCCGCAGGCCTTCTTTTTCTATATTGTGGAGTTCCGTAATCACGACGGTTTCGGTGTTCAGGCCTGTGCCATCCGGGCGACCCCGGCAAAGGCCTCGGGATTGTTCACGGCCAGCTCCGCCAGCATCTTCCGGTCGATTTCAACTCCCGCCTTGTGGAGGCCCCCCATCAATTGGGAATAGGACATTCCGTGCTGCCTGGCGGCGGCATTGATGCGGACGATCCACAGACGCCTGAATTCGCGTTTTCTGACCTTGCGGTCTCGGTATGCATAGGCCCTCGCCCTGTCAACGGCTACGGCGGCGCTTCTGTATAGCTTGCTGTGGGCACCTCTGTAGCCCTTGGCCGCCTTGAGGACCTTCTTTCTTCGCTGCCTCGAAGGGACACTCGGTTTGACTCTCGGCATTTTTCACCCTCTTGTTCGATCTCTTGTGCGAAAGGATCGCTTTGATGTATAGGCAAAACCCCTCAAAAAACTACAGGTAGGGAAGCATGCGCTTTACATGCCGTTCGTTGGTGGCATCCACGATCCCTGATTTTCTGAGGTTTCTCTTCCTCTTGGTCGACTTTTTAGTCAAAATGTGGCTTGAATAAGCTTTGTTTCTGACGATCTTACCGTTGCCGGTCATCTTGAAGCGCTTTGCAGCGCCGCGTTTACTCTTGATTTTTGGCATTTCCAATCTCCCTTGAGTCGTCACTCACAAAACAGGCCCAGACCGGTTTTCCAGCGGGCAATCAGACAAAGGCATCCCCTCCGCGTGTTTTTCAAAACAGGCATCTTTTGTGCGGCTCAGAAAACGCAAGCTGGGACAAGTTCAGGCAACCGGCACTCCGGTGACGGGGTATCCGGTGGGTTCACCTACTTGGGGACGATGACCATGGTGAGCCGCCAGCCTTCGCGCGTGGGCCCCTGTTCCACCGTTCCCACATCCTCGACCTCCGCGGCCACCCGGTTGAGCAATTCGAATCCCTGGTCCAGGTAGGCCATTTCCCTGCCCCTGAAGAGCACCGAGATCTTGACCCTGTCTTTCTTCTCGAGAAACTTACGGAGGTTTTTCATCTTGAACCCGAGGTCGTGCTCCTCCGTTCGAGGCCTCATGCGGATCTCTTTGAGCTGGACGGCCTTGCTCTTTTTCTTCGTCTCCTGGGTCTTCTTGCTTGCCTGGTATTTGAACTTGCCGTAATCCATGATTCGGCAAACCGGTGGATCCGCATTGGGTGCCACTTCGACCAGATCCAGCCCATCTCTGCCGGCGGCCTGCATCGCCTCTTCGACGGGAATGATTCCCATTTGCTCCCCCTCGGCGGAAATCAGTCGGACCTTGTCGGCGCGAATCATCTGATTTATCCTGGTCTGATTGGCTTTCTTTGCTATAGCGACTACCTCCTCTGTTTTGATTCTTCATGTATGAGCCCCACAAACTCCCGGGGGACCATGAGGGGGAGGTTCTTGCCGCTCCTTTGGCGCGGCGTCAGCCCTCCCTCTTCGGTCTCCTTGTCCCCGATGATCAGCATGTAGGGTATCTTCTGCAGTTGGGCCTCCCTGACCTTGTGGCCCAGCTTCTCGTTCCTGAAATCGCCTTCCACTCTCAGTCCAGCCTCGCGCAACTCCTGGAGCACCTTCTCTCCGTGTTCGATGCTCCGGTCCGTGACCGTCATGACCACGGCCTGCACCGGTGCGATCCAGACCGGGAAGGCGCCGGCATACTGTTCTATGAGCATCCCTATAAAACGCTCGATCGAGCCCAGGATGGTTCTGTGGATCATAACCGGTCGGCGCCGCTCCCCGTCCCTGTCCACATAGGTGAGGTCGAAGCGCTCGGGCAGCGTGAAATCCACCTGAATGGTGGAGCACTGCCACCTTCTGTCCAGGGCATCCTTGAGGTTCCCGTCGATCTTGGGGCCGTAAAAGGCGCCGTCCCCCTCGTTGATCCGGAATGGGATCTCCAGGTCGAGCACGGCCTTTTTGAGCGCGGACGTCGCCCGCTCCCAGTCCTCATCCGATCCGATGGATTTTTCAGGACGGGTGCTTATCTCGAGATCATAGTCAAAACCGAACACGGTTGCCATATCTTTTACAAACGCGATGACATTTTTGATCTCCGTGTCCAGTTGGTCGGGCGTGCAGAGTATGTGGGCGTCGTCCTGGGTGAATTCCCTGACCCTGAAGAGACCGTGAAGCACCCCCGAACGCTCGTGCCGGTGGACCACGCCCATCTCGAAATAGCGCTGGGGCAGGTCACGGTAGCTCTTGAGGCCCGTCTTGTAGATCATCATGTGCGACAGGCAGTTCATGGGCTTGATGCCGTAGGACTGCTCGTCGATATTCGTGAAGTACATGTTTTCACGATAATTGTCAAAATGGCCGGACTTCCGCCACAGCTCGGTCTTGAGGATCTCGGGCCCCTTCACGAGCTGATAGCCGCGCTTGAGGTGCTCGCCGGTTTCGTATTCCTCCAGCAGGTGCCTCAGCATGGCGCCCCTGGGAAGCCAGACGATCATGCCGGCCCCTATCTCCTCGTAGGTGCCGAAGATGCCAAGCTCCCTTCCCAGCCGGACGTGATCGCGCTTTCTGGCCTCTTCCAGCCTCCGAAGGTGTTCCTTGAGCTGCTTCTTGTCGGCGAAGGCCACGCCGTAAATGCGGCTCAACATGGGCCGGTTCTCGTCGCCGCGCCAGTAGGCCCCCGCTGTCTTGGTGAGCTTGAACGCCTTGATCTTTCCGGTGGACGGGATGTGCGGCCCCCGGCACAGATCCGTGAAGGACCCCTGGGTGTAAAGCGAAACCCTGTCGGCATCCATTTCCTCGAGGAGCTCCACCTTGTAGTTCTCGCCCTGCCCCCTGAACAGCTCCACGGCCTCTTCCCTGGAAAGCTCCCTGCGTGAAAAGGGCAGATCCTCGCGGACGATTTCCTCCATCTTTTCCTGGATCTGCTGGAGATCGTCGTCCTTGAAAGGCCTCTCGTAATCGAAGTCGTAGTAGAAGCCGTGCTCGATGGAAGGGCCGATGGTCACCTTGACGCCGGGATAGAGTTCCTTGACCGCCATGGCCATGACGTGGGACGTGCTGTGCCGCAGGATGTCGACCCCCTCCTCCGTGTCCACGCGAATTGGCTCGAGCTCCACCTCTTCCGTGATTTCGTGGTTGAGGTCCAGCAGGCCGCCGTTGATGCGAACCGCCACCACCCGGTCCAGGCCTTTGACTCCGAGATCCTCCATTGCCCGCACGGCGGTGACCGGCCCTTGTTCCTGGACCGTCACGTCACTCCCCTTTTGTTTTACATCAAACACTTTCATTGGCTCCGGCCGGTGAAAAAGATAAGGCATCCAAGGCCGTGGGGGTAAATCGCTTAGATGCCCTAAATGTTCATTGTCAAATCGAAAAATATTCCGCTACGCAGCCGCTGCAACGCCCGGAGCCGTAAAAGCCTCCAGACCACCCTCGGGATACCCCTTTCCGGCTCAACTATTCGGCGTGATTCGTCTCCGTTTATATACAAAACACGGCATTTTTTAATAAACGGAAAAAATACTGAATTTGACAAGAAAAGGGAGTCTACAAAGGTACAAAAGAAAAGTCAAGAAATATGTTACCGAGAGTCCTCCCTCATCACGCTCGAGCCGGGCGGCTCCCGGCACGGATCCCGCCGGCCGTTGAAACGGTGCCGGTTTTCGGGCCCCGTGATTCGTGAAAGTCACTGAAAGCCGACCCGGCACTTGAGTCCGGCAGGAAGACGGCGGCCGGGATTGGGTGCCCGAAAAGCCTCTTCTCGATACTCATACCATAACCGCCGGGCATTTTTGTCATCAAAAAATTCTTTTTTTTAGTTTATTGACCAGGAAGATCGTGCCTTTTTTACCCGGCTTGACACACAAACCTTTTTCTCCTATTGTGCCTTCAAATAAAAGCGGTTCTTATCATCGCACCCCACCTCACCTGTGCCTGGCAACTCCTGAAAGGAGGAGATCATGAGAGCGGATCGAATTCGTTGGGCTGTTTTTAGTGCGGGAATCGTGTTTACTGTCATCCTTTTCCAAGGACTGGCCATGCCGGTGCACGCCGTGGATGTGAAAGACCTTCTCAAGGAGGTGAACAAGGAGCTACGGCAGGCCCAGCAGGACATGTTCAGCGGAAAGACGGACAAGGCCGTCGCCTCGCTCGAGAACATCAAGGCGAAGATTGTTCAGGCCGGGCAGGCGGACCCCAACAACCCTCAGGTTCAGACGGTCGAGCGAAAATACGCCAAGCTTGTCAAGGATCTGGAGCGAAGGACCGGCAAAAACCTGGGAGGCGGCAGTCTTACCGCGGCCGGTTCAAGCACCGGGACAGAGCTCCCGACCAAGCCCGAGGCCAAGCCGATGGAACAAACCAAGGCTCCGGCGCAGGTATCGAAATCAGGCGGGACCGATGCCGAACTTCCCTATAATGCGAGGCGGCCTGTCGAAAGCGCCAAGAGAGACCTCCAACGCATTGAGGGCTCCGTGGAAAAAATCGGAAATCAAGACTGGAACCAGGACCAGCTTGTCGAAAACATGAAGAAATCCCTGGAGAGTGCGCGAAAGAACCTCGAAGTCGGCAAGGCCGAGGCCGCCAAGAAAGGAGTCACCTCGCACCCCGTTTTCGACGACATTGAGGCGGGGATTCAGGCCGCGGAGCAGAAGGTCACCGGGGTCGAAACCAGTGTGGCCGAGGCCAAGAAGACCGCCGCGGCCGGTGCCGAGGAGGTGACCGCCGACGTGGACGCCCTCAAGGCAACCTACGACCGGGCCCTGCCCGTTTTCGAAAAGGCCACCGGGAACCCCATGTACTACAACAAACTGGACGAGGTCGAGGGCCTGGTGAAGCAGATCGAACAGTTCGAGGCAAACGAACTCGCCGGGATTCGGGACCAGCTCGGGGCCTTTGGCGACAAATACGGGACCACCGAGGAAGAGATTGACAAAAAGGCCGATGCCATGGGCTATGTGAACAATTATTACCGCGCCAGTTTCGCATACATAGAACTTGCAAAAGGCATCGAGAACGTCTCCAAGACCCGCACGGTCATGGCCGACGACCTGATCCGGCGGGCAGAGGAGATGAAAACGCGAACCGCCAAAGGCATTCACGACTTCGCCCGTCTGGATCAGCACGATCGCATTCGCGCCTGGGGACAAATGGCTGCCCGGTTCGACCCGGAGAACCCCAGGGTAAAGGATTTCAACGACGGCATCGATGCATGGGTCAAGGCCGATGCCGATGCCCTTTACGCCAAGATCGACAAGGCCGCCTTTCCCAAACAGGCGGGAGACGCCCCCAAGGATGCCGAGGAGCTCACCGACGAGGCCAAGGCGTTTCTCCAGAAGGAGGAAGAAAAGCTGGCGGCCGAAAAGGGCAAGGAGGTCAGCAAGGTCCTCAAGGTGGTGGTGACGGGTCCATGGAGGGTTTTCAAGACCAACATTCTCGGGGAGCCCATTCAGTACAATCTCCCAATTGCCACGGCGGTCCAGACCGCGAGTGAAAAAGAAAAAAACCTGGCCCGAGTCTACCTGAGCACCCTGCTGACCCACGAGATGAAGGGTGTGAACAAGGCGCCGCCGTATCTGGGGGCCACGGTGGGGGACAGCTACTACATTCGGCCTTCGGCCCTGAAGTGAACGGACACACGACCCTCAGGGGATGGAAATGAGCGGATTTCCATCCCCATCTCACAATGAGTTATTTGTTTTACAGGCATCTCCACACACCCGCCCTTCGAGACCCCAATAAAAAAAGGCTTTCCGAACCGAAAGCCTTTGAAGTTCCCTGCTGTTTGTGGTAGGCACGCTGGGATTTGAACCCAGGACCTCTACCGTGTCAGGGTTTTAACAAGGTACCTTGAGGTAAGTCAAAGGAAAAAGAAAAACAGAGGTAACTATTCGAGATTTCGTGAATTGTGGACGAGGAAGTAAGAAGAGGTAAGAAAATAAAAACCCCCAAAAATGGAGAGATGTTTTTCGGAAATTGTTGACCATTGTTGACTAAGAGACCACTACCATTTCTGGGTAATGGTCGAAATTGAAGAAAATCAGCTTGCGGTGTAATATGAATCTGTCCCGGGCCATGGGTAGGGATCGCGACCTGAAAAGCGGGGACCCTGCCCGCCTCCCATGGCCCTTATATTCTCCAGGGCCATTAAGGGAATGGATATGCCTAAAGAAAAATTCCTTCCTGCGTCTGATCACGGAAAAGCCATTTTAGCGTTTCTGGAAAATTATAATGAGGGTAATCAAACATCAGAGCGATTCTATGGTTTTCGTGAACACTGGCAAGCCATGAGTAGTGTGTTAGGGAAATATTGCTATGACCTTATCCTTTTGATCCAATGCATATCTAAAGGGGGAGCAGACTTCTCCGCCTCATATCGAAGTAGCGTGGAAAACTGGTCTGGGCCTACCGGTGGGGTTTCGTTCGATCAAAATGTCGCTTCTGAGGATCAAATTATTCAATGGCTACTAAAATTTCTTGATGACTATGAACCACCAAATGAACCGGTAAAACTACGTGATGACCTATTGAGCTTAAACTATATAATAGATTTTTTTAGAAATAATAATTTTAAGTATTTACCCTATATGGTTCAAATAAAAATTGATCTTGCAGCCTGTAAACTCATCGGACAAACGGCGGGAGTATCTTGTTCAGGCGTGACCTTCGGGATGAAAAAGGAGGGGGATTTTCGTAAAGGTAGTGCGGCTAAAAAGACTCGACAGCAATTGAAAGTTCAAATAGTTAGCCCTACTGTAAAAGAGGAACTTGAAAAATACCTTCAAGAGACTTCAAAAGATACATTGGAAAATCTTTATGAAAACAAAGTTCTTCAGATCCTTGAAGGCCGTCTTGAAAAAATTTTAGGTAAAAATGGTGGTGGATCTGTAAACACAATTCGCCCAATTGTAAGGGAGCTTTTTCGAAAAAAGGGTTACCCCCCCCCTTGGAAGAGGAGAAAAAATAAGCGCAAAACGTAACCTTTAATTTCTATAAGCGCAAACTGTTACGTTAAGTTGTTGTTTTAATTAGTTTTTTGTTGATACATAATTTTTATCATCTACACTGAGGGACAGTTTTTCGGACTGTCCCTTTTTTGTTGTCCGCAGTCCCCGCATTTTTTTAGTGGAGGAATAAAAATGCCTTTAATCAAGTTGCTTAAAGAAGCAGAGGCTGCAGAATTTCTCAACGTACAGCCCCAAACGATGAGGAACTGGAGATGTGTGGGAGAGGGCCCGCCCCACATCCGCCTCGGTCGCCGAGCGATCCGATACCTTGCTGAGGATCTCCAGAAATGGGCAATCGCCCAACGCGTAAACCCAAAACATGGGGATTGATTGGATGAGTGTTCTTTTAAAAGCAGCCCTTCAATATACGGGGAATGGTTTTTCAGTCATTCCGGTATACTCTGTTGGGAGCGGAGACAGGGCAAAGCGCCCCGCCCTTTTGAGTTGGAAACAGTACCAACAGGAAATTGCTGACAAAAAAACGGTTGAACGATGGTTCGCCGCACAATCAAAAAGCCTCGCACTCGTCACTGGCCGAGTATCCGGCAACCTTGAGGCCTTGGACTTCGACCTTGGAGCGAAAACGCTCTCAGAATGGGCCGCAATCGTGCGGGAACAGGATCCGGACCTCGTGCACAGTCTCGTCCTCGAAAAATCTCCCAACGGTGCCCACGTTTTTTATCGGTCAACCGGTCCGATCCCCGGAAATCAGAAATTGTGCCTCCTCTCCATTGAAGTCTCCGGGCCCGGGGAACACGAGTATCAAGGCAAGAATTATCCGGCCCAGGAGAAGGGCGGAAAATACTTCATCACCCCCTGTTCCATCGAAACCAGGGGGGAGGGGGGTTATTGCCTTGTCGCCCCCAGCGAGGGTTATGAGTTACGACAACATCATCTCGGAAAGGTCCCCACCATCAAGGCCGATCAGCGCGAGCTCCTCATCTCGGTCGCCAGGCAGTTGAATGAATGGGCCGCGCCTGAAACCCGCACAGTGCAACAGGGATACCATCCATCACAGGCTGCGGGGGAGATGATGCCAGGCGCTGATTATGACGCCAGGGGGGACGTGAGGGCCCTCTTGCAGGCCCGTGGGTGGAGGCACACAGGGCAGGGGAAGGACGGCAGGGAGCACTGGTTACGGCCCGGGAAGAAGGGGGACAAGGGCGGCAGCGCGACACTCACGGACGGTAAAGTCTTTCATGTGTTCTCGAGCAATGCCGCCCCATTCGAGCAGGGGAATTCCTACGGGCCTTTCGCCGTGTATGCCTACTTGAACCATGGCGGAGACTATAAGGAGGCGGCCCGAGCCCTCGCTAAAGAGGGGTATGGCACCCGGATGGGGGGCACCCCGGAGAGGCCCAAGGAATCCGGCCCGACCATGGGGGATCTCCGGATGCTCCTGGATCTCACCATCAATCCGGGGCAGTCCTTCACGGCCGCCCAGATCTGCCAGGGGCTCGGAGCGAACCGGCGAGAGGAAAAGCAAACTCTTTACAAGTACTTGTCGCGGCTTGTTCAGGAAGGAATCATAAAGAGGGATACCTACAAGCACGGTGGATTTCGTAAACCCCTTCAGGTCGACGCCTTTGACCTTTCCGGGGACATAGTGGAATCGGAAAACCTCTGTGTGAGGATGCCCTTGGACCTCCACGAGCTCCTCCGGGTGAAATCAAATCACCTCGCCCTCATCTCCGGCAGGTATGACGCCGGCAAGAGCTCCTTTCTCTTCAACGTGGAGGCCCTTAACTACAGAGAACACAAAATTATCCATTTCATTTCGCCGGAACTGGACATCAACAGCATCAAGGAACGGATGGACGGACTTGCCATTGAGCGCCCACATCCCCACGTCAAGGTGTTTCCCATGCGGGAAGGATACGAGGACCTCATCCCGGCCGAGCCCTGCATCATCCTTGTGGACTATATACGGAGCAACACGGACCCCTTCGATATCGACCGGCAGTTGTACCGACTCCTCGACGCCATGCATGGGGGCGTGTGCTTTGCCGCCATCCAGAAGCACCCTGGCCTAGACAAGCCCACGGGGGGACAATTCGCAGTCCATGCACCCCACCACGTGATCCTTCTGGACAAGTTCAATTCCGCCTTTGTCTGCAAGATCTTCAAGACGAAAAACGAGAAGGACCTCGAGGGCCTCTACCGGGTATTCGGGTTCACGGACAAGCGCCGGCTGATCCCCTACATGCCGGACTGGAAGAAGGGCGAAATCCGATGGGAGAAACCCGTCTGGAAGAAAAAAGACGGCAATGCTGACAATGCTGACAATGCTGACAATGCTGACAAAATTGATGTCTGCAAAAGGGGGGGCCCACAACCCCTCATATAATTCTACAGAAAGAGAAAGAAAGAAAAAAGAAGCAAAAAAGAAAGAAAGAAAAATTAAAACCAACGATATAACTAAATAAGTAGAATAAAAAAGAATTTAAATGTGAAATATAAATGCAAAAAAACACTGAACATGCATCTGCCTTTTTAATTAAAAGTGCCGTTTTTGATGCTCTTTCAAAAATTGGAGGAAAGATGGGGAGATAAGGTCTTGATGTCCTCCTCTTGCATGGCTTTCAAATGCGTGCACCGAAAAATACTAAATTTTTACGACCGCAACGATGAGAGCATTGCCTGCAGGGGATCTTGGGGCAATCGTTTCATCCGTCTGATAATTTCATCATTGAAAAAGATATCCCCAAAAAGTGAACGAAATTTGTTGCTTGTGGTGCGTAAGAGGCACCAGATGGTTCCCCGGTGGCCCTCAGTCCGCCTGCTCATTGTGGCCGATTCCTGGTTCGGGAACAACGGCCCTTGGGAACCTGTGCACACCATGTTGGGAGAAAACGTTCATCTCCTCTCCAGTTTCGATCAAACTTCACCTCTTTAACCTTCCCGATGTCCCAGCACGAAGGAAAAGTGAGCGTCCAAGCAAGTACGCTTAGCCTCTCGGCCACGTCGCCGATCTGGCTTTGCCATGCAGATAGCTTGCCCATACGAGGTTTACCTCTATGGACCACGCCCGCTACTCATGGCCTTTGATCGAGTGGTCATGCTCAAGACCCGTAAGCATTTCGAGGTGTCCCATAGCCTTGACTTTATGGAGCGTAAAGTCCCGAGCTTCCGAGGGTCGCAGTCCTGACCCCTGCCCTTCAGAAAGTCCTGAGAGCCAGATGGCGTGAATACGCAGAGAGGAGATCTCTGGATTGGTGGAGAAAATATTTCGAATTCATCCGCCAATCGAAGTTCCTCATGGGGAAGGTTAACGATTTCCAGTGTGACTTTCACTGGGTTATCGGTCCGAAGAATATGACGAATATTTTGAATGGCAGGTATCACCGGGGGGAAAAGGGGAAGCATGTTGTGATCCAGGAATGGCTGAGGAGAAAACAGGAAGAAGCCGGGAGGGGTAGTTGACGGAGGAGGACGAGGGATGAGTGAATTTGATGATTTCCGAGAGGCACAAAAAGATTTAGCTAATGCGCTTAATGATGAGCGTGACGACCTCCGCGCCCGGCTTGCGGTAGCAGAAGCGAAGATTTTTGAGTTGATGTGGGACAATGCAAGCCTGTCCGCTAGAGCATGTCCGGTGAAGGGAGAGCTGGTGGGAGATGACCATGGACACTCTTTTTGCCGTCTCCAATCCCGGCTTGCGGAAGCGAAGCGTGACGTTATTGAAAGCACTATGCTTGGCTTGAATGAACTGGTGGACTCCCTCCAATCCCGCCTCGACCGGCTGATAGAGGGGGTGGAGACTCTCATCGACGACATAGTTGATGAAGAGGAGAGCGGAACATGCAAATGGGTTTCGTCTACATATGTGCTAAAGCGGCTCCGTGCCCTCATTGAGGAGGGAAAATGAGAGAACAAGACTTGGAAAACTTTGCTCGGATCATGGCCACGCTTGGGGAGGTTTTTGAGCCAGGGGTAGATCTCTCATCGCTGAGAATCGAAGTATATTTCCAGGCGCTGAAGGGTTTCGAGATCGATCAGATCTCGGCCGCCGCCAGCACGATAATCTCGACCCGGACCTATGCCAAGCTACCGCTTCCTGGGGAGATCATCAACGCTATAGAGGGCGATGCGAACGACCAGGCTCTGGTGGCCTGGCTGAAGGTGAAGAAGATATTGCTGGGGCCTCCGGGCGCAACCGTGGAGGACCCCATCGCGGCCAGGGTGGTTCGGGCACTGGGAGGGTGGGGTGTCCTGTCCATGGTTCCCGAGAGCAAGTTGGCGTTCTACCAGAAGGAGTTTGAGCGGGAATACAAACTGCTCAAGAAGAAATCGGTGGGAGAACCCAAGATGCTTCCCGGGTCCGCAGTGAAACAGCTGGTCGAAAAAACTATGAGGGGGATGAGCAATGAGTGAGGAGTCATTTGGAGAATTGGTTGGCAAAACAATTATAGCGCTCACATTTGAAGCCGCTTTGACCCAGAAGGATATCTCCGTCATCAATGACTTGGTTGGCAGGTTGGTGGAGGCTGAGAAGGAGAGGGACAGGCTGACGGAAGAGCTGATAGCAAAGAACCGCCGGGAGGCCAGGGAATATAAAAACTGGAGGAGGTTCGAGGACGAGAAGAACGAAAAAATTAAAGATCTCCAGCAAAGGTTGAATTGGTTAATAGAGCAGGTGGAACAAGGCTCCTCAATGCTTTTTCTTTTAAGGAGGGCGAGGAATGACTCCAAACGACAATGACAAGTTTAATGTAGGCCGATTTCTGGAGAGCGATGTGATCCTACAAAACTCTGTCCGGGAGTCCATGGGCAAGGTGGCCAAAGCCTTCCATGAAGTGTCTGAGAAGGACCCCCACGGCCTGGATCCCCATGCGCCCGGGGCGAAACTGGACGAAGGCAAGCCGATGGCCGGCATCTTGATGGAGTTCGGATTGGCCCTGCTGGAGGTGGCAAAGGTCTGCACCCATGGGGCACAAAAATACTCACGTGGAGGTTGGCAGCACGCCGAGGATGGAGTGAACCGATACACGGACGCTATGGTGCGGCATTGCTTGAAGGAATATATGGAGGATCGAGACAAAGATTCAGGTTTACTCCATGCATCTCAGGTTGCATGGAATGCCTTGGCGAGGTTGGAGTTGATGTTGAGAGATAAAGCCGACAGAAATAATATAGAATAAATGCGTCGTGCCGATAGTTGCAGATTACTTAACTTGTTAATTTTTAATTTCATTGCTTTACATACGAAAGTCGAGTAAAAGATGCTGCTTTGCCTGGACATTGCTTTTGAACATATCGGTTGGTCTGTTTTCCATGGGAAACAACCTGTGGGCCTCGGGGTTTTTCATGCACCCAAGTCTGGGAGAAAGACCGTGCGGGTCGCAGATGAGCGTGCAGACCGCGCATCAACGATGGTTGGTCTCCTGATGAAGGTGATCTTCGACTTCAAAGTTTCCGGTGTTGTCGGAGAACTGCCGTCAGGTTCCCAGAACGCAACAGCCGCCAATCTGTTGGGTTGGGCCGGGGGGATTGTGGTGACGACCTGCCGGATCCTGGAGATCCCGGCGGAGTGGGTCAGCCAACACGATGTCAAGATGGCAGTGATTGGCAGGAAGAATGCAACCAAACCGGAGATTATGGATTGCGTAGCTGATCATTACGGGTGGGAGAGGCATGAAAAGTCGATCAGTATCAGGAAAGGTAAAAAGGCTGGGAAAACAACGAAGCAGGTGAAGTACCTCGCAATGGGTGACGCGTACCCTGCTGGTACCTTTGAGCATATCGCTGATTCGATTGGCGTGTATTGGGCTTCCAAAGATCGGAACTTGGTTCGGATGTATGGGTGAACATAGGGAGGTGAATGTGAGATCAGGAATTATTTTGACGGTCCCAACCCATCGCAGTGGCTACCCGCTTTCGGAGCATCGCCGGGGTGGGATGAAGGTAATGGTTGACGATGGTGTCAACCTTGTCTCCAAGCAGAAAGGCCAGATCCTCGATCCTCATGTTTCCTTCGTAGAAGAGGTAAGTGGCTGTGTAATGCCGGAAGGTGTGTGGACCCCTTCCGTCCTTCTCTTTCTTGAGCCCCAGGTCTTCGAGCATCCGGGTCACGACCGTCTTGATTTTTTTCGCATCCGGGAAGATGGGCACATCCGGAAACAGGTTTTGCAGTAAGGCCACGGATAAAAGCGCTGCTGTCCCGAGGGAGAAGAAGACCGGGCGGGGCTCGGTTTTGCCTTGGATAAACATGAAACCTTCGTCCAGGTGGACGTCGTCCTTCTTGATGCCGGCGATCTCCCCTACCCTGGCGCCGGTCTCCACCAGGAGCCGGACAATGGTGTGGTAAATCAGTTCGTCGCCATTGACGTTATTGAATTTGTAGGAGAGGCACTTATCGATATCCTCCTCCGTGAACCAGCGGTCCAGACGCTTTCGCTTGTTCTCCTGCCGGTCCTGGTTGGAGATCTTGTAGACGAACTCCACCGGGTGCCCGGCCCACTTCAGGTAAATTTTCGTGCAGGTCAGATACTGCTGGACCGACTTTCCGGAGAGCTTCTTCCCTTCCAGGTATTCAGCGAATCTCGAGATATTGTCCGAAAGCCAGCCTGCGTCTTTCCCACGAGCGAAAGCCTCAGCATGGTGTAGCGCATGGCCATAGAGTTCCCTGGTGGACTTGGCCAGGCCCCTCACTTCAGGTGATTCCATGTATCCTTGGATTGTGTTCATGGGTTGCCTCTCCTCTTCACAACCCGCCGCGGTCCTTCCTTGGGGGGTTGGAACAATTGGTTCATGTCGATCTCGTGCTTCGGCCATGTGATCACGGGCTCATCGCTGGCCAATGCATGGACCACCTTCCGGCAGTCGTCCGCGGACTGAAAGTGAAAGTCGATCCGGCCATTCTTGAAAAACACGGCCCTCTCAATGTGTCCGATGCCAGCATAGACTTCCTGCGGAAGAGCTTGGTTGCTCCAGATCCCATTGCGGATCGGCGTCCGTGCTCGCAGTTGAGATGGGGCCACCCGGGTGAAGACGCTCTGGTTGTTGAGGATGAGTTGAGCGAATCTCTCAAACGCCGCGACATGGTGACTCGTCCCGAAACCGAGGTCAACTTTCCCTGGCATCGTTTCACCATTGATTTTCCGAAAGGGTTTCAACTTGAGAGTAGAGCAGTGCCCCATCAGAATGTTCTTCCGGGCATAAGGCTTATTCGGGTCAGGGAGGATCTCTTTGGCTGCATCCCGCAGGGCCTTGTAGGCGATGAGTTCCGGGTCATTCGGGAGAATCTCAGCGTTGATCCGGTTGATGAATTCCACAGCATCGAATGTTTCCGTGGTGAACCATTCCTCGTACCCACGCACCCTTTCCGAGACCGGGACGTTGCGGCAGAAGGTTTCCTGGTATCGCCAGATCAGGAAATGTTCCATCCGAGTCTTCATGTGTCCAACGATAGCTTCGAATTGGCCGTGAAGGTCGAACGGGTTTTCATAGTCCTCGCATTCAGTGTCCTCTTGGAACTGCATACTGAGGAGCTTTGCGGACTCCCTCATCTGCAGGACCTGGCCATACATTTGGTTGAGCTTTTCGAGTGAGATTGGCATAGGCACTCCTAAAAAAGGGCCTCCTCGTTTAAACGCTTGGCTTCCTGTTCGGCTGCAGTTAAGGCTTCGGCCACCTGGGGATTCTTTTTTGCGAGGTCTCGCGTGAACCTTTCTGTCGTTCCACTGTTCACGGAAGACCAAATGTGCGGAAACTTCACTTGGTACCTTCCACGATAATCGTAATCCACTCGTCCAGAGACAGGAAGCTGTGCCCACGCCATGATTTCCTCTTCGTCTTTGGCCACCTGCTCTGCTTTTTCAGCGGCCTTCTTGTTGGCCTCCTCGATGCGGGTTGCCAGAATCTCATGCAGAACGTCCATGCTGGCCTCTGATGCTGGAGGCCGACCGTTTTCGTTGACCCTGAACGCCTCTTCCTTGGGGAGCCAGGTTTTAGCAAGCTCATCTCGCTCTGCCTGGGACAGGTCGTTTGGGTCAAACTCGATAGTTTGTCTTCCTGTTAGGTTTTTACCTTCCTTGAGTGCTAAGACGGGATCAACGTAGATGATCGCTTTCATGGTAGGACCTCTTTCTCCCAGCCACGCTGGGTTGTTAAGGATTGACGGTTCAGCCCATGACAATCATGGGTTCAATAGGTTGTTGTTATCACCTCCTTTCATGCTTCAGCAAATCTGTTTTCTTTTCCATATCGAGACCCCAGGCTTAAACTCATACCGGCCGTCTGAGACTGCCCACCTACGGGCAGCCTCCATGGTCTCGAAACAACCCATGTGAAATCCGACGATGATCTCACGGTTTCCCTGGAAGGTCCGCTCAACGGCGGGGCGGTGGGGGTTCCCGTAAGATGTCATCTTGTAAGTGACCCCGTTGGGAGCCACGGCGCATCCGGTGAACTCCAGCTTCTTTTGAAATTGTTCGATAGTTTCCATGGCCTCCTCAGTGCATCGTGTCATCGGGTGACGGAAGAAACTTGCGGATGTCCTCGTAGATGACTGGCTGGATCTTCCGATCACCCATCCCCATTCCGTCAAACAGGCTGTCGGGGTCGATCCCGAATGCCACGAGGAGGTTGGCCACCTTCAACATGCACGAGAGGCAGAGTTTTGTCTTGTTAGGGTAATCGAATGGCTCGGCATTTCCGTCGATGGATCGATCGCAAAAGTAACACCCGCGTGGTTGTGATTCTTCGTAGATCCGGTTGACCAATTCGAAGAAGGGAGCGTCCTCGAAGTTCACTTCTCCTTCCAGGCCCTGCTCGATCTCCTCGATGAACTGGCCGGCGATGAATTTGACGACCTGCTCCACCGCCTCATCGCTCATGGATGCCAGGATTTTTTTCGCTTCCTGGATGTGTCTCGGGTTGAGCTTCGTTACTTTTTCGTTTGACATAAGTCCTCCTTTTGGTAGATTATTTAGTTCATGATATCACAACCTAAGCTTACAATATTATCACAGGAAGTGCTCTTGCTGCCAACACTCTCTCTCAACCCAAAGAACCTCTTAGAAGAGTCTTCCCTTTGCAAAGGGTCGGGGCACCCGTCCCATAATCCATCTGAGCCTCCTCTCCAAGCAGGAACTCCAAACGTCCGTACTGATGGGGATCCTTTCTTCTGAGCCTTCGCACAAATCGCTTTATCCTGTTGTAGTGATGATCGAAACCGAACAGTTCCACCAGGTCCTGGTAGATGGCCATGGCGTTTCGGCTCAGCCTCAGCTGTTCCTCGATCTATTTGCGATGGTGCTCACAGACGAAACTCCCAGACTCGGGTAGGCTGTCTTCCTCGGCCGGTGGCCGGGGTGGGGGAGTTTGACCGGGTAAAGAAGCCTTAATGCTTTATCCCTGGCCGCAGGCTGGCACGAGCGCCAAGCCTTGACAGACTTGCCTTACTCGTGCCCTGAATAATCTCGGGCGATGGGCGAGGATGCCTCCGGCGGGGGCTCCGGACAAGGATGCTCCTCATCATCGGACCGCCCTCCAAATTCCACTTCGAACGTCGAGGTGGCAACTTTATCAGGCAAGTGAAGTAGCCGAGATACTCAAAATCATCGACGAGGAGATAGGCCATGAGTCGCCGGAATGCCAGCACCGTATTCGAGAAAGGATTAAAAGCCGAAGGAATTATCGATTTCCTCTGCGATTCGATGACGGGTAGGATCGGAGAGGGGGGGAATGAAAGACCGTATGAGTGTGCAGCAATGGCCGAGTGGGAGTGGGAGGTGAGAAAGGGCAGGATGAATGTGACAGTGAAGCAGTGTGCAAGTATTGAAAATTTGGTTGGAAATAGATGTCTTTATGTGATAATATCGACATAATTCCGGAAAGAAAAGGTATTGAGATCCGAAGATTCGGAATCCTGAGCCGGGGATTTTAATTCTTCAAAAACCAATTCAGTGGTTTTTAAGGTTTGTAGGGTAAATATGGAATCCCGCGTTTTTCAGTACTACAATCGGAATTATTGCGTCGGCGTATTTCAAATGTGAAGAATGAAAATACCGATTTTTTTTTACTCGATTTTTGGATACCACAGCTATCGTTGAAACCGAGAACTCTCCTTAATAATACAAGAATATGCAACTTTTAATGGTTGAAAAGTGATGGATGAAGAAGATATTGATAATAAAAAGGGAATATTCAAAATGAAAAAGATATTTTCAGTGGTATGCTGGACATTAATTTCTTTTACAATCAGCACAAATGCATCGAGTGGAACAGAAGCCCCGCCAATATTAAAAAAATGGGGTGAACTTATGATGATCGCTAAATATGCTCCAGAATTAATAACGTTTGAAGGAATGCAGGATTTGATAACATCTGCAACTAAACCCGGAGATAATAGAAATGCCATTTATATGACCACCGGATTGAAAGGAGATGAATTAGAATCTCTTGCGCAAGATGAATTTAAACTTCATGAAAATTTTAATAATATCAAAAAAATTATGATCAAAACCGCTAAAAATCATCCTTGCATCTTTCGTAAAATACACCACAATATTAAAATAAGTAAATATGATTTTAATAGCAATTCATTTCCAACAAGTGTTTTTTTTTTAAAAAGTACCTCTGAAAAGGAAATAAGCAAATTTATTGGATCTGGTCGTATTTTTTTTGGGATAAACTATAAGCCTCCTGTTTGTATAGCAGATTATTATCAAACTAACCTGAAGGTTAATGCGATTAAGGTACCTCCCCAAAAAGCCAAAAACATCGAAGCTATGTTAGATTCCAACCCGACTCAAGAATCATTTTACGCAGAAGCTATTATTGAAATTACTGATGCCAAAGTGATAGAAAGAGGTAAAGGAACAAGGGCTTTAATTTTGGTGGTTTATAATTGTACTGTAAAAGAGGTTAATTATTATAAAAAAATTGACGAAAATCACCAATACATCCTTTATAGAGGTAGAGATGGAATAAAATATGGAGATGAAGAAGGAGAGTGGATGACATTTATAAACTATGATTTATCAGAAAAAATTTATAGTATTGATGAAATTCAATTAATATATAATTTTAAATTTGTATCGAAAAATACAAAATATATTGGTATTCAATAATTAAAAAACTAGATTAATAGATAATTTTTAAACTTTCTTAGTGTTTAACAAGTTAATGTGTGCAATCTGTCTTTGAATTCTATGAGCATTGCCCTTTAATGGCGGTGCTATCTTTTGTTATTGTTGGCCGAAATCAAAAAAACAGATAGTTCAGTATGATTGGGGAATGTTGAAATCTGGAATCACTTAATGCTGTAATTGGAATTAATCCTAGCCCTTCAAGATTAGCAGTTTATGAATACATAGTGGATATACAGATAATTCATTTATGTTATATTTACTTTTATTTGATTCGATTTGCTAGGATATTTAATTTCAATTATAATGTATAGCTATAGTTTATTATATCTTTTATGAAAATGACAAGAATAATTATATATAGAATTAATTATTGGATATATTATTTGTTTATCCTATTTTTCGCTGTTGTTTGTTTTTGTATCATTCAGAAGCCTTTGTATTCACATGAAAAAATAAATCAATATCATAAAGGAGAAAAAAATTTAAATGAAAATGCAGTTCGAGTTGCTTTTATTTTTTTAAGAGAGGCTAAGGTATTAAAAGAAAAAGGGAATTATCACGACGCTATTAGAATGACGGAAAAGGCTTTAGTCATTTTGGAAAAGACTTTTGGTTCGGAACACATCCATGTGTCCGAAATTCTAACCATTTTGGCTCGCCTCAATCAGGCTAGTGGCGAATACGAAAAGACGATTCTACTTTACACACGCGCCTTGAAAATCAAAGAAAACACCTTGGGCTCAAATCACCAAGAAGTGGGTTCACTGCTTCATGCCCTAGCAAAGGTTTATAATTTTCGTGGTGACTATGCAGCTTCGGAGCCTCTGCTCCAGCGTGCTCTTGCCATTTATGAGAAAACCCTCGACCCTGAACACCTTGATTTGGCCAAATGCCTTGATGACCTAGCCTCGGTCTATTCTTCCATGGGCGAGTTTGGCAGGGCAAAGCATCTTTTCGAGCAATCGCTGGCCATCAGAGAGAAGGTCCTGGGCCCTGACCATCAGGATATTGCCATAAGCCTCAGCAGCTTGGCGAATCTCTACTTTTGGGAATTCGAATGGCCTAAGGCGGAATCCTTTTTCAAACGCTCTCTGGACATCAGGGAATTGGCTTTTGGCTCAAAACATCCGAAGGTAGCATGGAGTCTCTTGGATCTGGGCAATTTCTATTCTTTCGTGGGTGAATACAGAAAGGCTTTAAATTTACATGAGAGGGCTTTTGACATATTTACTAAAAACTTCGGCCCGGACCATTTGAGCGTGGGAATGTGCCTCGGTGGGCTGGCAAGGACCTACCAAAGCCTGGGCGATTATGATAAGGCCGAATTCCATTACATTCGATCCCTTGAAATCGAGGAAGCGTCTTTGGGGTGTGAACATCCTGGGCTTTCAGGGACTCTCCATAATCTGGCGACACTATATAATGATCTTGGGAAATTCAGAAATGCCCATTTTCTCTTGATGCGGGGCAAGAAGATTGAGGACAAACTCATTGATCGGCTCCGAGGGTTTTTCTCAGAAGAAAGGGCATTCAGAGTCCTTGCGACATGGTGGGCTAACCTTGAGATGGATCTCACACTTGTTGCGCAACACTTTAGCGATAATCCAGCATTTTTAAAAGATGCACTGGACTTGTGTCTAAGCAGAAAAGGGTTGACACTGGACTTGGGGCGTAACTTCCACCGCACACTGGTTTCATCGGACGATCCCGAGGTCAAGGGAACAGTAGAAGAATTGAATGAGGTTAGAGGTCAAATAGCTCAAATCTATTTTTCAAGACCGGTAAAGGCGGACACTAAGGAGTATCGGCATAAGATTGCTCGATTGCTCAATAAGAAAAAGGAATTGGAAGAGACCTTAAGCAGATTTGATTCCGTACTTGTTTCGAAAAAGAAAGCCTATAAGGCGGACAGCAATGAAGTGGCGCAAGCCTTGCCTGAAAACAGCGCTTTGCTTGAATTCGTCCGCCTAGACCCATTCAGGAGTAGAAGCAAGAGCAACAATAAGCCCGTGGAATGGAGCGACACCCGTTACCTTGCTTTTGTGCTCAGAGCGGGAATAGCAGACCGGGTGGACTTAATAGATTTAGGGGTTGCGGAAGAGATAGATCGAACTGTAAAAAGGCTAAGAAATGAAATGATGGATGATGCTCAAAGAGGATCTAACAATTGCCTTGAAACATTGAGTATACTGCATGAACTTGTTTTCAAACCAGTTAAGAAAGCGCTTGGTGATTCCAAGAGAATCTTCATCTCACCTGACGGATTCCTAAACCTAATCCCATTTGAGGTGCTCAAAGAACCTACAGGACATTTCCTTATTGAGGACTACACCTTCAATTATCTGGCCGCCGGAAGAGACATCCTCGATTTTGGATCAGCACAAGGAAAAGGTGGAAAAGCATTGCTTATCGGAGACCCTGACTTCAATCTGTCATATGAAGACAAGGAAACAAATCTCAAAGGAATTATTAGCAAGGGAAATGGTGGTAGAGATACCATGAAACATTTGCCTTACATGCGAGATTTTTGCTTTATGCGACTTCCCGGCACAAGGGAAGAGGTAGATTGCATACATTATTTACTGGGCAGGGAAAGGAGTGTAGTTTATACCGGCAGCGAAGCCCTTGAAGAGGTCCTTATGGGCACTGAATCCCCTAATATTCTGCATCTGGCAACCCATGGCTTTTTCCTGAAGGATTTGGATACCCGGCATCTTCTTGGCGAGCTTGCTGGTAGGGGAATCAATCCAGTTTCCATGATTCCGTCAAACGAAACGGTAAGCATCGCCCGTGGTGGGAATCCCTTAGTCAGGTCAGGCTTTGCCCTCGCCGGTGCTAACGTTGTTCTTGGATCAGACGAGCTTGAAAGGAGTGATGGCATTGTTACGGCTGAAGAGATCCTCGGATTGAAGCTGATGGGGACGGACATGGTGGTACTCTCTGCATGTGAGACAGGGGTTGGTGGGTTGAAAATTTACGAAGGGATTTATGGGCTTCGAAGGGCCTTTATGCAAGCCGGCGCCAGAAGCCTAGTCATGAGCATGTGGTCTGTTCCGGATAGAGAAACCAAGGAATTGATGATCGAATTCTATAAAGGGATAATTTCTGGCAGGATGAACCGGTGCCAAGCCCTCCGTCAGGCTGCGTTGAAACAGTTGAAAATAGTTAGGAGAAGATACGGACATGCGAATCCATTTTATTGGGGAGCATTCATATTCCTGGGAGAACCCTGATCTTTATTCATTGGACTTAATATAGATCCATCTAGAGCTTGCAACAGACAGTCGTTTTTGTCAGGCAAACTGCTGGCGCACCTTGCGCACCAAACCGGCTTCGCTGGCCGCGCCTTCATTTGAAGCAAACGTCAGGTGTTGCTTTGCAATCCTTCTGATTTCGCACCCCGCACTATTTCCATATTTCGATAAGTACTTACCAAACAAATGCCTGGTTTCTGGTTTTACTCTGATTTGGATGAGATTTCAATGATTGGTGCTCCATAAGTGAACTTGATACTTATCAAGATTTTCGAACAACGATGGAGCGATTACATTGGAGATCCTTGACGCCCATTGAAAAGAATTATATTGTCCAGACATGAATCCGAGTGGCTACAATGATTTCTAGAGGCGTTGATCCGGTTGATGAATTCCACAGCATCGAAGGTATCCCCGGTGAACCATTCCTCGTACCCACGCACCTTTTCCGAGACCGGGACGTTGCGGCAAAAGGTTTCCTGGTATCGCCAGATCAGAAAATGTTTCATCTGAGTCTTCATGTGTTAAACGATAGCTTCGAATTGGCCATGAAGGTCGAACGGGTTTTCATAGTCCTCGCATTTGGTGTCCTCTTGGAACTGCATACTGAGGATCCTTGCGGACTCCCTTATCTGCAGGACCTGACCATACATTTGGTTGAACTTTTCAAGTGAGATTGGCAGGCACTCCTAAAAAAGGCAATCGGTTCCTGTTTATCTCATCAATTTGTCCTAATTGGGATTAAAGAAGGAAGTAAAAATTCCACTTTTGAGAATGACTTTACACTGTTAAATGTAACCAGATACAATCCTTTGATTTTGTTTTTCCTTTCCTTCCTTGTAACCCATTGAAATCAAATGAGTTTTCCCATTCAGCAGCATCTAATTGCTGAGCATAAATTTTGCATTTAAATAGCATGAGAATGGATTCTTCAACTTATACTGTAGAGGAAAATGGAACAAGAAGGATCTATTCTAAACAAGATAAAATTGGTGTCTCATCCTGCTCACTTTCATCTTTTTAAAATATTTTGAAAAACTTTTTTTGATGTCAATAATGATTAGTCAGGCACTTAGCAAGGAGAAAGACAATATGATAAAATGTCGAATTTTCTTTATTATGTTATTGATCGTTTCATTAATTGGAGGTAAAATATATTCAGAAACGATATTTTTCGAAGACTTTGAGAATTCATCAGAACTTATCTTCGGTGGTTGTAATACACCTTACTGGGGAATTACCCCTTTAAGTGGAACAGCATCCTATCCATCAAACTTTACCCAGGGAATTAGTAGTCAGAGTGGCAATATATTCTATGGTTCACATGCGAAGGAAACTTCGACATCTCCGCCAGCGACAATAACAGTAGTCCTCCCCGATTTATCAGCATATGGAGATCTAATATTTAGTGTCGCTCTTGCTGCGGCAGACCGTATCTTTGAACCAACTCATAGAGATAGCCTACATATACTCTTTGGGACAACTGAATCACCGCCAGAACTTGGATCATGTGGCGTTGGATGCATTCCTTCTGGCGTTGGGGTGATGGATAGTTTTCTTCCGATCACATATCCTGATGATTTAGCAAGCAATGTTTATTCGATGGCACTTGGCCCAAAGTTTCAGGATTTTGCATATAATATCGATAACAATTTGAAATCACTGACGTTTGCCTTTGCTAGTTCAGCAGCAGTAGAAGTCGTAGGAATAGATTCATTGAAAATCTCGGGATCACCTGTTCCTGAGCCAACAACTTTGCTCTTGGCCGGAATTGGTATGCTAAGATTTTCTGCAATCAGAAAGAAACTATTTGGAGGTGCCTGAGATGAAAAAACTATTGTATTTTCATTTTTTGTTGTTGCTCATCCACTCGGTAAGTAATGTTGCTTACTGTTTAGAATTACATGGATTTAACTTCGATGATAACGCCTTCGCTGATAATGTAGTCTATATTAGTGGTAAATTAGAATTTGGTGGATTTACTCCTACTGGGAATGATGATATTGATCTGGATACTGCACTTACAGGTGCTAACATATCAACCTACTTAACAAGTGAATATATTCCTGATTTAAATATAAGGACAGGTTACACAGTGGAAATTGAATTTATTGACAATTACCTCTTCAATGGAATCGGTACTGACTTAATTGGTTGGGAATATGGTACACCTGAACCTTTCATGATATCTATCTTCGATCCCTCATCTGACGCTTGGACAAGCTATATGAATTTTTCAATTACTGATATCGGACCTATGAATATCGCTGAGATTGATCTTGATCACTGGGGTTTAGCTACAGATCTACAAATAAAAAAAATACGAATCTCCAGTGAACATTGGGCAAATAGTTGGATTGATGCTGATATTGCTGCGTTCGGTGGATTAAACTCAGCTCCTGCTATCGTTCCTGAGCCGACTACAATGATCTTGATCGGATGCGGAATACTTATACTTACAGGATTTAGAAAATTTTTTTATAGAAGTAATATAGATAGAAATAAATAAATAGATATATTATAAGGGAAAGATATGAGAAATTATAAATATATATTGATATTTATGTTATCAATTCTTCATGCTTTAACATTTAGCAAAGATTCATTCGCAACAAATTACCAGATAATTAAGATCCCAGATCTCATTGGCAGAAATTTTAATGTTAACAGCATTAATAATTCCGGAATAGTTGTTGGCAGTTTGGATGAACAAGCTTTTATCTGGGATAATAATAATGGTCTACACATATTAGAAAATCCAGGTCAAAGTGCAGTCGCTAAAGAAATTAATGATAATAATTGTATAGTCGGACATTACATAAGTTCTAATGGATCTCATCATGCTGCATATTGGAATGAAAACCTAGAGCTTATCGATCTAAGTTATGACCCGTTATTTTCCTGCAATACTTGGGCTCATGACATAAATAATCTCGGAGAAATCGTTGGTCTCGAATGGTATCCTAATCAATTTTTGTGGGATGAGACAAATGGTGCAAGATACATATCTAAAAGTTCATTTTCACCAATCCGTATAAACGATAGAAGTCAAATAATTGGAAGTGCCTATCCAAGTGGAAACTTTAATTCACACAAACAAATTTATATTTTTGATGAGAACTCAGGGTTAACTTTTTTAGATCTTCCTGGTGATGAGTTTAATTCTGAATCGATCGCTACTGAAATAAACAATAAAGGAGAAATTATTGGCCAAATTATTGACTACAATTTACAGCCATTTGAATGGCATATTTTTTTATGGGATGACAAATCTTATTTTTATGATTTAGGTTACGGTTCTGTATTTGATATAAATAATCTAGGTCAGATTGTTGCTTCTGTAGGCCATGAAGACAAAAAAGTGTTTTGGGATCTCCATTCTAATTCAATGATTTTTTTACAAGATATATTTGATTCTGATCCAATATGGAAATCTGGAGAAGCAAAAGCAATTAATGACTTGGGGTGGATGGTTGGAGAAGGAAACACCAGAGATGGTGAACACGGAGCCTTCATTCTCATTCCGACCCCTGTCCCTGAGCCAACAACTATACTACTCCTCGGCGTTGGTTTGATCGGCCTTGGGGGCTTTGGCCGTAAAAAGTTTTTCAAAAAAGGCTGATCCGTTTGATTTGCATTAGAGGCGGGGTCTCGAGCCTGCCTTTTTTGGTTCATCCGACTAAAGCGTACTTGGCCTGATGGACAGCCATTATTTTCAGTTTGAAAAACTCCTTATCCCGGAAACCATAGGCTTGTCTTTGCAAGGTTTTGATCTTGTTGTTTGTGCCTT
>Ga0272443_10000760_pt1 | contig 54548 bp, 46 predicted proteins | sample SSMAcet12_FD_193581 | JGI IMG/M metagenome (GOLD analysis project Ga0272443, IMG submission 193581) | Marine sediment archaeal communities from Little Sippewissett salt marsh, Falmouth, MA, United States - SSM-Acet-12 | ecosystem: Environmental > Aquatic > Marine > Wetlands > Sediment ... | reverse complement strand
TCAGGAAAAGCCACAGAAGTCGGCGATAGTATACACTGCAGAAATTGACATCCTTTGCCACAGCGCGCTGATGCATCAATATCACACCCGCACCGAACAGCATGGAAAATATCGTCATCATTTTCTGATTGAAAAACAGATAGACGAAAGTCCATGCACCCTGATTTAGTCCCGTAAAATCACCATATGTCATCGGATTGAATAATGTTGTGGATGGATATGCGAATACCTGGATGTTAACAATCAGGATTCCGAGGAGCGATACGCCTCGGAGGGTGTCTATTGATGAAATCCGTTCAGATTCCTGTACCGGCTTGAAGGTGTTTTCACCGAGCATGTGATATCTCCGTCAAATCTGTATCATGGACATTGAGTACTATTGGTGATAAGATACGATAAAACTCTTCAGATGATTCAATATTATTCAATGGTTTATCCAAATACCAGCCTTAATTCGATGCTCGTACATAAAATACGGTTTGATTTCATGCGTGAATTTGTATCTTTAGGACGATCTACCGTTTACTACCGATTGTGAGGCATTGAAGAATGAGTGAGATGCACTTTGGCAAAATAGCCGCAGAATTGAACATAAAGCCACAGCAGGTTCAGGCGACAGTCGAGCTGCTCGACAGTGACGCCACCGTGCCGTTCATTGCACGATACCGCAAGGAGGTCACAGGCAGTCTCGATGAGGTCGACATAACGAAAATTCGTGACCGTATCGCGCAGCTCCGTGAACTCGACAAGAGACGCGAAGCGATTCTTAAATCGCTCGAAGAGCGTGAACTGCTAACCGATGAGCTTCGCGATAAGATCGAAGCTGCCGAGACACTATCCGAACTCGAGGATATATATTTGCCGTTCAGGCCAAAGAAGAGAACCCGTGCAACAATTGCCCGCGAGAGAGGACTCGAACCGCTTGCCGAGATTATTTTCGAGCAGGAGGAGATCGACCCGTATGCGGAAGCGGAGCAGTTTATCGATCCTGAAAAGGAAGTCGAGACGGTCGAGGATGCACTTGCCGGCGCTCGTGACATTATAGCGGAGTGGGTTGCGGAGGATGCCGATGCGCGCGCTCGCATCCGAACTCTGTTCGAGCAGGAGGCGGTCGTGGAGAGTACTGTTGTCGATGGCATGGAGTCAACGGGAGCGAAATATTCCGATTATTTCGACTATATCGAATCACTGCGGGATATAGTGTCGCATCGATACCTCGCACTCCGCAGAGGTGAGAACGAAGGCATCTTGCGCCTTTCAATCGAACCTCCGCCGGAGAGAGCACATGTGCTACTCTTTGAGATGTTCATAACCGGTGGTGGTGAGTCATCCGAGCAGGTGAGACTTGCCATAGAGGATGGCTACAAACGGCTCCTCTCGCCATCGATGGAAACCGAAATACGAAACAACACCAAGAATTTCGCCGATGATGAAGCCATCCGGGTATTTGCCGCCAATCTACGGGAGCTTCTGATGTCACCGCCGCTTGGACGAAAGAATGTCCTTGCGATAGATCCGGGATTCAGAACGGGTTGTAAAATTGTCTGTATAGACAAAGAGGGAAACCTGGATCACTACTCGGCTGTCTTCCCATTCGGATCCGATTCCCAGAAAAGAGAGGCTGCACGCGAGATCGAGGCACTCTGTGATAAATACAAGGTAAATGTGATTGCTGTCGGGAACGGTACCGCGAGCCGTGAGACGATGGCGTTTCTTAAGCAGATTGATCTGCCGGAGCATGTATCCGTAGAGATGGTGAATGAATCCGGAGCGTCGGTCTATTCGGCTTCGGATGTTGCCCGTGAGGAATTCCCCGATCATGATGTCACCGTGCGCGGTGCGGTATCAATTGGACGGCGGCTTCTCGATCCGTTGGCCGAATTGGTGAAAATCGATCCCAAGTCTATCGGTGTCGGGCAGTATCAGCATGATGTCGATCAATCCAGACTCAGGGTATCGCTCGATGATACGGTCGTGAGCTGTGTTAACGCTGTCGGTGTGGAGATCAATACGGCTTCGAAACAGCTCTTGACCTATGTTTCCGGACTCGGTCCCAAACTCGCTGAGAATATCATTCAATTCCGTGTTGATAACGGACCGTTCAAATCCCGCAAGATGATCCGTAAAGTCCCCCGTCTCGGTCCGAAAGCATTCGAACAGGCAGCGGGATTCCTTCGGATTACCGATGCCGATAATCCGCTCGACCGAAGCGCGGTCCACCCGGAGAGCTATCATATCGTTGAGCAAATGGCGGATGACCTCGGGTGTACCGTTGCTGATCTGATGAGTGATGAAAAACTCAGGTCAAGGGTTGACTTGAAACGGTATGTCACCGATACGGTTGGAATGCCGACGCTTCTCGATATTATGGAGGAGCTTGCAAAACCGGGGCGTGATCCGCGTGCGGCGTATGAGGCATTCTCGTTCGACGATTCAGTCCAGACAATGGAGGATGTCACCCCCGGAATGATCCTGCCGGGTGTTGTTACCAATGTTACAAATTTCGGCGCATTTGTGGATATCGGTGTGCATCAGGATGGTCTCGTGCACATCAGTCAGCTTGCGGATAAGTTCGTTAAGGATCCAAACGATATTGTGAAGGTACATCAGCGGGTAAAAGTGAAAGTCCTCGAAGTCGATCTCGAACGCAAACGGATATCACTCTCGATGCGGGAATAGTTTTATCTCAGACAGATCCCATTTCAGTTGATAAAACTCGAAACTTCGCTATTCTGTCATCGTATCGAACTTATGTAAGCACTTACATAAATTTGTTAATATGGAATGTTTTAAGTTAGACAGGACGGAGCGTTAATTATGCGTAGAATCATTCTCTATCTATCGCTGGTGCTTGTATCGATACTGGTTATACAGTCAGCGAGTGCACAGATGCAGCAGCCGTACGATCGGGAGATCGACGCCAAATTCCAGGCGGAGGCTATCGACAGTATCGCACGTACACTCAACGAATACTATATCTTCGGGGATGTTGCGGAGGATATGGGGAAACGCGCAGAGAAAAATCTGAAGGATGGCAAATATAAGGATATAAAGAGCCTTCGACAATTCTGCAATACTCTGACCGAGGATTTTATGGAGGTCTGTAACGACAGGCATTTTGGAATAGCATGTTTTACTGATGAGTTTATTGCGGAACAACTGGTCGATACGGTTACCGATGAAATGATTCGTGAACGCATTGAAGAACTCGCCTACGAGAATTTTGCATTCGAGAAGCTCGAGCGGCTGACCGGCAATATCGGTTATATCAAATTCAACCAGTTTGTGGATGCCGAGTATGCCGGAGAAACCGCTGTCGCGGCGATGAAATTCCTCAATCATTGTGATGCAATCATATTCGATCTCCGCGATAACGGAGGCGGTTCACCATCCATGATCCAGCTTATATCAAGCTATTTCTTCGATGAATCGAAACACCTGAACAGCTTCTACATTCGCCATGAGGACCGCATGGAACAATTCTGGACTCCGGCGTATGTGGACGGCGAGCGGATGCCGGATATCCCGTTGTTCATCCTGACAAGCTCGTATACATTCTCCGGCGCGGAGGAATTCACCTATAATATGAAGAATATGGAACGCGCTACCATTATTGGTGAGACAACCGGTGGCGGCGCGCATCCTGTAGCGGGGCATTTCTTCGCGAATCTGAACATCGGAATGCGGGTACCGTACGGAAGAGCTATCAATCCGATTACGGAGACGAATTGGGAGGGAACCGGAATCGAACCGCATATTTCGGTACCTCGCGAGGAGGCTCTCGAAGTCGCCAAACTGGAGGCGATGAAAGCGGTCAGGGACAAAACCAAAGATGAGGGGAAACTCTGGGTTTTAAACTGGGATATCGAGACGATGGAGGCTCTTAAAGAGCCGCATGATCTGGATAAATCGTTAATGAAGAAATACGCGGGTAAGTATGGTCCTCGCACTATTACATTTAAGGATGGTAAGCTGATATATCAGCGCGAGGGTAATCCGTCTCATTTGATGACTCCGATGAGTGATGACACATTCTGTTTCGATGATATCGACTATTTCCGTTTGAAGGTGATAACCGACGATTCCGGCAATCCTATAGAGGTTCACGGTTTGTACAGACAGGGGCATACGGACATCTCCGTCCGATCCAACTAACGGAAGAGGGCGCCGTTAACGCGGCGCTCAATCCGTTTAAGCCCAAACTGTATCAATTGAGGAAATGTTTGTTCGAGTTGTAGGTCGCGTTCCGGAGTGAGTGAAACGAACGGAGAAACGCGACAGAGTATGGTGTGATTAATATGTCGGGTTTCTCATCCCGCCACAGGCGGGTTTCGGAACGCCGACCTACTACTTGAAATCACACCATATTCGTAGATCGGGAGTCCTGTGCTCCCGAGTCGCGCCATAGGCGCGATTTAAGATGGCAGGACCACACCTATGACCTACGAAACTGTGGTTGGCGTACGTCTCGTGCACCAACATGGGTAGGAAACAGAAACGATATTTATGCTGTCATCCCTGCGGAGGCAGGGAACCAGGCAAGCTGACAAGAGACTAATGCAGAGTTTTCATAGATAATATTGGATTATGATTTCTTCGATGATCCGTACTAAGACCGAAATCAACATGCGATACGAAAATTACACTACCTCATACAGCAAAGGACTGGACCCCTGCCTGTGCAGGGGTGACATGTGAAGCGCTCCGCTATAGCAGATCATGGCCTCCGATGACAGGCTTTGAGTAGGGAAGAACCCTGCGGTTCTGCCATCCTGTGGTTGGCGTACGTCTCGTGCGCCAACATGGGCTTGAGCTATATCAAATCGCTGGTGCACGAGACTATGTTAGTCCCAAATGTCTACCTTTTCTTCCCAATAAGACTTAATTTCACTGAATCGTAGTATTCTATCATTAATCTTAATAATTTCGCGTGGATAGAACTGAAGCATGGTATCGCATAGACTCATCATCCACTCTCTTCGCGAATAACCGTTGTTTATATTGATGTTGTTTGAATTCGCAATTTGAATCTGTCCCCATCCGAGAGCACCAATAGTAAGACAACTCCAGTCAAGGAACTCGATAGGCACAAATATCACATCTGAGGCTATAACAGAGTGTTGATTTACTCTGTACGTTACTATTATTAGTGAGAAGATATTGGAATCATCCTCGTAAAACCGCGCTAAACGTTCTACAGAGGTAAGATTAGGCATATTGAAACTCGTGTCTTCTCGATGTGTTTTTACATCTACAATACAGTAAAAATCTTCCCTATCTTTGAATGCCACATCAGCCATAGACCTGCGGGCAAAATTTGATGAGTATTCCCTACACCAATCACCTAAAGAGGATTCAAGCTGAGATGCTATAAGACCCTGTATCGCATCTCCAGCGGCTCGTGTACTTTCAGCAGTCTGATCAGAAAGAAAGTCTTGCTGGCGATTGATATATTCTTTTAAGTCAGCAGCTACACTTTGGTAATGATCTTGATAGAAGAATGTTGATTTCAAAACAAAATACCTTGTTCGCTCGACTGTGAAGAAGTTGTATTTGTTTGAGACTGTTCGTTGAGTGTGTTTCGTTCCCAGAAAACACCATCAGCATAGCCTTGTATTTTGGTGTCTGTCTTTGCGCGGATTAGACGTTTTTCAGCCCAACAACAGTACTCTGTATTGATTTCCACACCAGAGAAGTGACGATTGAGTTTCCTGGCTACCACTGCGGTTGTACCACTTCCGAGGAATGGATCAAAGACAAAATCACCTTCCCTTGAACTCGCAAGGATCAACTTGGCGATTAGTTTCTCAGGCTTTTGAGTGGGATGGTCTGTGTTCTCTGGCATGGACCAGAATGGAACTGTAATATCAGACCAGATATTTGAAGGATATGTTATTCGGTAATTACCATTGGAGCATTCATCCCAGTCTTTTGGAGTCCCATCTCGGTTTCTATATGGTGCTATTACTCGCCTCTTTATCTTTACTGCGTCCACATTGAAGAAATAGTCCTCTGAGACTGTACAAAACCAGATATCTTCAATGTTGTTTTTCCAGTTCGATTTTGCTCCACGCCCCTTTTCCCTCTCCCAGGTTATCCTGTTTCTAACTTTGAAATTTCGGTCCAATACAGGGAATATCAAGTTGGATGTCTGCCAATCACTACAGACATATATAGAAGCTGTTGGCTTTAGGATATGACGTAATGAAACAACTGTTTTCTCAAACCAGGAGACATACTCCATCGCGCTCCTGGATCGAAACAGGTTCCCATTGTAGTCTTTTGTAAGGTTATATGGAGGGTCTATTATCAGGAGGTCAACAAAGCAGTGGGGCAGAAATGCAATACATTCTGACAGGTTCTGGTTAATTATTCTGCCTGAAATCCTATCGAGTTCGGTTGGTGCATTCAAGGAGATAAGTTCTTTTGACAGAATATCTATCTCTTCGTTTGTAGAAGTTAAAGTCCTGTTTTTTGGCGCTCGCTCTTTCATTATAAACTCAATATAATGACCGAAATCACTGGTTCAGTGATACAGATTGATCCATTTCAAGCAATATAGCCATAACAATCCTACCAAGTCAAAGTCAAATTGAAGATTACTGGTGCACGGGGACGTACACCAGCCACGGAATAATATAAGATGCATGATCAGAGATGCATTTTGTGTTTCATAACGACACATCAGTTCACCAGTGCTTGCTTGTTAGATGGAGAACGTAATTGGCTTTAGTGACTTATTCGCAAATCGTATAGGTTTCCTCCCCCCCCAAATCCCTATTGACTAAGCTGCCATTTCATGTTTCTTGCATCTTAATGTATAAGTGTGACTATTTCATGGGAGTATGAGATGGCTGAATTCGAATATAGACCTATAAAGGCCGATAACGGTACCGAGAAAACCTGCAAGACATGGCACGCCGAAGCCGCCATGCGGATGCTTCGCAATAACCTCGATGAGGAGGTCGGTGAGGATCCACGCAATTTAATAGTCTACGGCGGTTCCGGCAAAGCCGCACGCAACTGGGATTGCTACCACGCAATCGTCAAATCGCTCAAAGACCTCGCCCCGGACGAGACCCTTCTCGTGCAATCGGGCAAACCCGTCGGGATATTCCGCACGTTCGAACACTGTCCGCGCGTGCTGATCGCAAACTCCCATCTCGTGCCCCACTGGGCGACATGGGACAAATTCCGCGAACTCGAAAAACTCGGTCTTATCATGTTCGGACAGATGACCGCCGGATCGTGGATATATATCGGTACGCAGGGGATACTTCAGGGCACATACGAGACATTCGTCGCCTGCGGACAGAAACATTTCGGCAGCGACCTTAAGGGTAAATTCATCCTGACCGGTGGAATGGGTGGTATGGGCGGCGCTCAGCCGCTCGCGGGTACGATGGCCGGTGCCGCAATTCTCGTCGTCGAAGTCGATGAAGCCCGTATCGACAAGCGTCTCAAAACCCGCTACTGCGACAAAAAAACCCACGATCTCGATGAGGCTCTCCGCTGGATTGACGAAGCAACAAAGAAGAAAGAGCCTCTCTCGGTCGGTCTCGTTGCGAATGCCGCAGACATATTCCCGGAGCTGGTCAAGCGCGACATCATCCCGGATATCGTCACCGACCAGACCTCCGCGCACGATGAACTCAACGGGTATGTCCCACATGGAATGCCATACACCGAAGCTCTCGAACTTCGCAAATCCAATCCCGATGAATATATGCGCAGAGCCTACGAGTCGATGGTAACCCACACGCAGGCAATGATAGACCTTCAGGACAAGGGCGCGGTCGTATTTGATTACGGCAACAATCTGCGCGGACAGGCTGAGAAAGCCGGTCTCGAGAATGCGTTCGCATTTCCGGGATTCGTCCCGGCATACATCCGCCCGCTCTTCTGCGAAGGCAAGGGGCCGTTCCGCTGGGCTGCTCTGTCCGGCGATCCTGCGGATATTCATATCACCGATGAGGTCATACTGAAAGAATTTTCATACAACAAGCCGCTCTGCAACTGGATCAAGATGGCGCACGAGAAAGTGCAGTTCCAGGGACTGCCGTCCCGTATCTGCTGGCTCGGGTATGGCGAACGCGCAAAATTCGGCAAAATAATCAACGGTCTCGTCCGCGAGGGCAAGATCAAGGCTCCGATTGTTATCGGACGGGATCATCTCGACTGCGGCTCGGTGGCATCACCGAACCGTGAGACGGAATCCATGAAAGACGGTTCCGATGCTATCGCCGACTGGCCGCTTCTCAATGCGATGCTCAATATCTGTTCGGGGGCATCATGGGTCTCGATCCATCACGGCGGCGGAGTCGGAATCGGCTATGCGATCCATGCCGGAATGGTTGTGGTCTGCGATGGCTCTAAAGAAATGGATGAGCGTCTCGAACGTGTACTTACAAGTGATCCCGGCTCGGGTATCATGCGTCATGTGGATGCCGGTTATGACGAAGCAATCGAATTCGCCCGTGAGAAGGGTGTCAAAATCCCGATGATGAAGGAATAGAATGACCGCAGATTTGATAATTAAGAATATCGGGCAGCTCGTCACATGCCGCAGCGACGGTGCTCTCCCCCTTAAGGGAGAGAGACTCGCCGAACTCGAAATAATAGAGAACGGCGCGGTTGTATGCAATAATGGTAAAATCGAAGCCGTAATTGACTCCGGTGAGATTGACAGCTCGGTTGAGTTTGCACCCGATGCAAATGTGGTCGATGCGCGCGGCAGAGTCGTAACTCCCGGTCTGATCGATCCACACACGCATCCGGTGTTCGCCACCACCCGCGAAGAGGAATTCGAAATGCGCAATCTCGGCAAATCTTACATGGAGATTGCGAAAGCGGGTGGCGGGATTCGCAATTCGGTGCGCAAACTGCGGGAGGCATCGAAAGAGCAGCTATATTCCAATGCGACACGGTTTCTCGATCTGATGCTCGAGTATGGCACGACCACAATTGAGGCAAAATCGGGGTATGGTCTTTCGACCGAATCCGAGATCAAGCAGCTCGAGGTCATAAAAGAACTCTCGGACAACCATGCAATGGATATCGTGCCGACATTTCTCGGTGCGCATGAGATACCTGATGAGTATCGTGAAGATAAACAGGCTTATGTCGATCTGCTCATAAACGAGATGATTCCGGAGGTTGCGGAGCGCAAGCTGGCGGTATTCTGCGATATTTTCTGTGAGAAGGATGTGTTCGAGATTGCCGAATCGGAGAAAATCCTGAATGCGGCAAAAGAGCACGGATTCAAGATCAAGCTTCATGCGGATGAGATAGCTCCTATCGGAGGAGCGCAGCTTGCGGCATCTGTCGGTGCGATATCGGCGGATCATCTGGATGTCATATCTGAATCCGGGATTGAGGAAATGGCAAAAGCCGGTACGATAGGGGTGCTTCTGCCCGGAACGGTACATTTTCTCGATATGAAGAACCGTCCGCCCGCAAGACAGATGATAAATTCGGGCATGGCTCTGGCGATGGCGACGGATTTCAATCCGGGAAGCTGTGCGACGCTGTCGCAACAGATGATTATGAACCTCGGCGCTGTGATGCTCAAGCTGACAACGGCGGAGATAATCAACTGTGTCACCATAAACGCCGCCTGCGCACTGTCGGTCGAGGAAAGAGTCGGGTCGATAGAGACAGGCAAGCAGGCTGATATGGTAATCTGGGATGTCGATAATTACCGTCAACTCCCATATCTGTTTGGGATCAATCTGGCGGGAACGGTAATAAAAAAAGGACGGATCGTTTCAGTGCGACAGGTGTAAAAGATTTCGAACCTCACAGGGACGAGATTATTCATTTAATGGTGCTAAAAAGGACTATAGCGCTTGCCCTGACGATTCTAATGTTTGTTGTCGGTGGCGGATGTGGTGTATATAAATTTTCATCATCATCGACATCCGGCATCGAGTCGGTGGCGGTTCCCGTATTCGAGAATGAGTCTGTGGAATACGGAATTGCCGAGGATCTGACATCGGGCATTATTGAAGGATTCGTGGCGGATAATACGCTGAGTGTGGTGGCCAGATCTCGAGCGGACGCGGTTCTCGAGGGGACAATCAAGTCATATTCAAGGGACGCCTACACTTACGACGAAAGCGACAATGTTAAGGAGTACAAAGTCAATATTTCAGTTCGAATCCGATTGAACAAAGCCGACGGCAGCTCTGTTTGGGAAGAGGAGAATATGTTGGCGTACGGTATATACGATGCTGACAGTGAGTCCGAGGAGGATGGAAAAACTCGGGCAATTGAAAAAATGACCGAAGATATTATAAACAGGACCGTAAAAGACTGGTGATTTGAATACAACACGACAGCGGATCATTCGTATCTAATTTCGGCCAATGTCGATAATCCGGATGGCAGGAGAATTATGAGAAATAGAATCGCACTATCAATCGTCTTGATTACAGTTGTTTTATTGATAGGTATGGAACCGGCAGCAGCTATCAATTCGAAAGCCGGGACTCATGCCTACGCGTTTTTGAAAATTCCCGCAGGAGCAAAGGCTCCAGCTATGGGTGGCGCATACACCGGAATCGCCGGTGACGCCTATGCGGTATACTACAATCCTGCGGGCATAGCTGTTCTGCCGGGCTCTGAAGTTACAGCATCCTACAATAACTACTTATCTGATATTCAGGGCGGATATCTGTCCTATATTTTCGACTGGACCCGAAAGGGTAAACTCGGGGTGACAGTAAACTATCTCAATTATGGAGATACCCCAAAGCTGGATGGCAACGGTAACGAATTGGGTGAATTTGGAGCCGGCGCTCTTGCGTTATCTCTCACTTTTGCGAAGAAATGGGAGAGAGGGGAGGAAGACTACTCTCCGATGGAGGATGAAACCTACCCGGAAAACGCCCTCTCGGGATTTGCGGTTGGTGCATCCGCCAAGTTCATATATGAGAGTATTGATGACTACAGTTCCGATGCTGTTGCTATTGATCTCGGGTTACAGTATGGACTAAAGGATCGGCGTACGAGTGTTGGAGTATCGGCATCCAATCTCGGTTTTCAATTGAAGGGTCTGTCATCGGGACACAAGGATCCTCTCCCCGCAATTGTTCGCGCGGGAATCGGACATTCACTAAAGGCTATGCCCCTCACTATTGCTGTCGATGCGATCAAGCCGTTCGATAATGATTTCCGTCTGGGTGCAGGAGTGAATTTCACTCAGTTTGAGCAGCTTGAACTGCGGGTTGGGTATAATACAATCGGTGAGGATTACAAGACCGGTTCGGACAGTGACGACTGGGGCGGAATATCATTCGGTGCGGGTCTGAAAATCGACAAATTCGTGCTGGATTATGCATATATTCCGTTTGCCGATCTCGGTAACAGCCACAGACTGGCCATCTCGAGCAGATGGTAGCAGACCGGAGTAAATCATGCGGTACTTGTTGAAACTTTTTCCTCTACTACTATTTGCAATAGTCCTTCTTGTTTCGTGCGGGGGTGGACCGGAAGCTCGCACGACAGTTCATGATTTTCTCAAGGCTCTCAAGACCGATACAGTAAGCTATGATTATCTTTCAACGATGCTTGATCTTGATGAGCTTGTCCATGAGGGCGCGATATACGATTATGATTCGACTATCAGTGAACAGGCGAACATGGACAGGTTCGTAAATCTCCTGCTGCCGGGAGGATCGGTCCGTGACCGGTGGATATCCAACCAGATTATTGTGGGCAACAGTGAAGTTTTGGGAGATACTACTACGGTGGAGGTCTCATTCATCGATACTAACACGAAGCCGGTCAAACAGTTCTACAACAAGATGGGAGTCCATCGTATGGATGGCTCCTGGAAGATATTTGCCTTTAAACTGTTCTGAATTGCGTGTTTTTTGGTTCTCAGTTGTTCTTATAATATTCATCCCCGTATCGTCAGAAAAACGTTATTAACGGTCTAATGACACCTTTTGTCTTGAAACCGTCCCGGATTTACCGTATTTTGCCGCTTACAACTTGGAAGGTATGTTCCCTCCTTGATTTGACATCGAGGAATTTCTATGGCAACAGGCGTTGTTGTTCGAATCGAAAAAACAAACGGGTACGGGTTCATACAGACCAGAGACGGACGAGAGATATTCTTTCATCAAAGATGGTTGAGGGAAATCAAATTCCGTGAGGTCAAGGTAGGTTCCATCCTTGAGTTCGATATTGACCAGGGAAAACGTGGACTGCGTGCACAGAATATAAAGTTCGCGGACGACCACCATTCGCGGAATTGAAAACTGTCCGTCGGCAATTTATCAAAGTCCGTGTGAACCACACCCCGACACTTACTCATTAATCGTTAACGATAGATTAAACGGTAATCCGTCCGTTGCGTCCTTCTATTTGACCGACTCTGACAAGGAGTAAGTTGTTGTATTGCAAGCCGAAAAATAGCTTGATTTTTCACGGCCATTTTTCTATACTCTTGCATGTTTTTTCAGCAACCCTTTGGGAGATTGTCTTTGTTAATCATCGGGTTAAATCATAACAAGATAATAATCTTTTTCGATTGAATCATTTTGGGAGGCAGGAGATGTCTAAAGCTATTAGAGCGCTTTCGAGCCTACTGTTGCTTCTTCTATTAGCTGCGTTCATTGGCTGTGAGGGAGATGAAGGACCACAAGGACCTGCAGGTAACGATGGAGATCAGGGTCCTGCGGGTGAACCCGGGGATATAGCTCCTCCGGGTGACCAGTATTTTGGGATCTCAATCGCGAACAACTCTATCTACCACCAGAACGGAGCTCCACTTATAAGGCTTACTTTCGATTCCACCGCTACTCCGAGTGATGAGCTGGTAGTCGGAAAGCGTCTCAGCCAGCCGCCGCAACTGGATGCGCAGGTAAGGGACGATCCGGCCTGGCAGGTTACGGAGGCATCGACCATATTTCTGGAGACTGTCAGAGGATTGGACAACGAAATCTACAGCGTGGACATTCGCGCAGGATTCGATGACGATTATGTCTATTTCATGTTCCTCTGGACCGAAGCTGATCCCGATACAACGCTTTTCGAGAGAAGAATTGACTATCTTCCGGGACGCTGGGTATATGACGATGACGAGTCTGTCTGGAACAGAACGACTATGGATGAAGACCAGTGTCTGCTGTTCTGGGCGATTGATGATGTTGATGGCTGGTCGACGACCGGAGCCGACATGCTCTATCACGGCGATGACAGCACACTGTATCTCGACGGCACAGGTCTTATCGATGTATGGCATTTCTCCGCCGGTAAGGGTGGTGTGATTGGATATATCGGTGATATGTATATTGACGGCAGCCAGAATGAGGGCGCTCCAATGTATGACCAGGGAACCAGCGCGTACATAGAGAATGTAGCTGGAGATCATCCGAGATGGCAGCATCTGGATGACCCGAACAGCAATTCTCTCCCGCCATTCATGCAGTGGGAAACGGTCATATTCGATTTGACTGATGAATGGGAGGATAATTCAAAGATATTGGGTTATACAGCGGTATATCCGACGGGCAGTCAGGCTGACATTGAGTTCAGTGGAACCATCCGTGCCTGGACACCGAAGGAAGCGCCGGATTCATGGATTCTCGAAATCCGTCGTGAAAGAAATACCGGTAATGGCGATGACGTCCAGTTTTAGGAAGGAGGATTGATCGTATGAAGCAAACAAGATTGATATTGAGCCTCCTCCTGACCACACTCCTTATGCTTCTTTGCGCTTGCGGAAGCGATGGTCCGGAAGGACCCGCCGGAGTGGATGGAGATCCGGGTGAACCGGGTCCGGACTATACTGAGCCGGTTCCCGAGGATCAGGTGTTTGGAATTGCCATATTTAATGGTTCTGAGGATGCTCATAATGGTAATGTAGCTGTGCTTCTGACAGCAGATGAAACGGCTACTGAGGATGGCAATACTCTAATTGCGAGAAAACTCGATCGACCGCCGGTTCTGGATGGTCGTGATGATGGCGATGCTCTTTGGGGTGGAGCTGCCTCACCGTTTGGTATTGACAGAACTCCACTCAAAGATAATCTGATCAGAGACGGTTTAATGCGAGCCGGCTATGATGGCAAATATCTCTACCTTCAGTTCCAGTGGACCGAGGTAGAGGGTGACGGATTCACGGTCGGTGAGGATCGGGAGTACCTTACATGGGAGAGAACTCTCGATACCAATGACAGCCCCGTATGGGTTCAGAATGAGGTTTACGAAGACAAGCTCTCGATAATGTGGCTCGAGAGCGGCGAGTATTACGATTATATCAACTGGGAAACCGATGGATGTAAACTCGCGTGTCATGCTGAACGTCAGGAGGGTATGTACGCCGTTTCCGATACAACCGATTTCGATACCTGGGTGTGGGGCGCTGCCACTACGGATTATCTGGGATTTGCTCAGGACGCAATGATCGGCTATGTTGCGGAAAACGATCCGGTAGAAGCGGCTTATCAGGAAGACCAGGGAGCTGAACTCTTCTTCGATAACTTCGAATCGGGTGTGAATGCACCTCTCTATCAGCACAAGGAAGACCCGAATACCAATCCGCCATATCCCCTGATGTATTACGACATTATGGGATACAGTTCAGGGGGATGGGATCTCGGATCGACGATTCCTGGTATTATTGGTGGTTATCCGACACATTCTGCAGCTGATATTGAGGCAAAGGGTCGTTTTAATAACGGAACCTGGACTGTTGAGTTGAGACGTCTGATGGATACAAAGAACTACGATGATGTAGAATTCTAAATTACGAGATCATTCTGATATATGATATAACGGCTCCGAGCAATCGGAGCCGTTTCTTTTTGAGTCCATTCATCGATTGTTTCACACCGGTTCCATTCCTCCCTCTTATACGACTAAAGAAATGCCGGGGTTTTCCGTTAGTTGTAAATAGGGAGTGTGTCTATGAAACGGGATTCGATAAAAAGCGTGGATACGATCATTCTGCTTGTGAATGATATTGACGAATCTGTCAGATTCTACAGGGATTCTATCGGTCTGTCGCTGAAATTCAAAAGCCCCGGTTGGGCTGAGTTCATTGTAGGTTCACTCCATATCGCCCTTCACCGCAAAAGCAAACAGTTGATGCAGCATCAGGATTCCCTCTCCCCGGTTGGAGTCTCAATCAACTTCGAGGTCGAGTCCATAGATGACATGGTTCGGCATCTTAACAGGTACGGTATTGAGCTTGTCGGGGATGTAAAGGAATACGAGTTCGGCAAGTATTTCTTCATATCTGATCCCGATGGCTATATCGTGGGATTCCGTGAGTATAAGTCGGAGTTCGCATCCGGTAACTACGCCTGATTCAGTTTGAATCATCCAATTTCACCAACAAATCATTGCTGCCACAGTGATTATTGCCTATTATTGAGCAATGTCTGGGAACAATATAAAAGCGGTTTTGCTGGATGTGGGTCAGCCTCTGGTTGAGGACTCACAGCTTGACTCGGAATGGAATAAATGGTTTGCGGATTACCTGTCGGATCATTTCGGGAAGCATGTTTCTCTCGATTTGGTTCTGAATGTCCGAGAGGCCGCCATCCGCTGTTATGCTCCCTCCATCTTCTCATATACAATATGGCATTTCGTGAAACCGGATATCGATCACTTCCGGAAACTTCGTGGACGCTTCGATAACCTCGATTACAGCAAGTATCTTGTAGTACGCCCCCTAGCTAATGAGATCTGCGAGGCTTTATCCGAGAAATACACACTCGCGACCGCCGCCAATCAGCCGGCTGTTACACAGCAGATACTCGAGGATGCCGGTATCCTGAGACATTTCAAATTCAAAGAGATGTCCGGTTCAATGAAATACTCGAAACCTGATATCAGATTCTTCCTCTATATTCTCGATCAGATTGATGTCAAGCCGGAGGAGGCTGTCATGGTGGGTGACAGGCAGGACAACGATATCGTACCCGCCAGGCTTCTCGGCATGAAAACCATCCGCTGGCGCGGCGGGCTGTTTAAGGATCAGGAGGTACGGATGCCGTCCGAGGAACCGGACGGAAACATAGAGAAACTCTCCGAATTACCGGACGCACTGGAGAAATTAAGACAGAAATAACGAATCAACTGTACATAGAACAAGCGGGGCCATAATGCTTGCAAGAATAATATCCTCGGCTGTACTCGGCATCGATGCCTATACGGTGGATGTGGAAGCTGACATAACCAATGTAATTCCCGCATTTTCCACCGTAGGACTACCGGATGGTGCTGTCAAGGAATCAAAAGAGCGGGTCATGTCCGCGATCAAGAATTCCGATTTTGTATTCCCGAACAAAAAAATCACGATCAATCTCGCTCCGGCGGATGTCCGCAAGGAGGGGTCTGCATTCGATCTGCCGATTGCCATCGGTATTTTATCTGCAACCGGACAGATACTCTCAGAGGAATTCGATGACACCGTGATACTGGGCGAGTTGTCGCTGGATGGTTCTCTTCGAAGAGTATCGGGTGTTCTTCCAATGGCACTTCAGGCAAAAAAGCTCAATAAGAGAAGGCTGATTGTACCGGAGGATAACGCCCGTGAAGCCGCTATGGCGTATGGTCTGGATGTCTATCCGGTCAAGACTCTGCGGGATGCTATCGACCTTCTCGAAAATGGTGACAGTATCGAGCCGTTCAAGATCGATATCGACAGGGTTTTCAGCGAATCACAGGAGTACAAGGTTGATTTTTCGGACGTTAAGGGGCAGGAGGGAGCCAAGCGGGCGCTCGAGGTCGCCGCTGCCGGTGGGCACAATATCATCCTCATCGGTCCGCCGGGATCGGGTAAGACAATGCTTGCCCGTCGCGTATCGACAATTCTCCCGAGTCTGACTCTGGAGGAGGCTCTCGAAACAACGAAGATACACTCTGTCGCCGGAGCGCTTCCCGCCGACAAGGCGTTGATAGCGGTCCGCCCGTTCAGATCGCCGCATCACACGATATCCGATGCCGGTCTTATCGGCGGTGGCCGGGTGCCGAAACCGGGAGAGGTGTCGCTTGCGCATCATGGTGTGTTGTTTCTCGATGAGATGCCGGAGTTCCGCAAGGATGTGCTCGAGGTCATGCGCCAGCCGATGGAGGATGGATGCGTTACGATATCACGCGCGACTATGTCGCTGACATATCCTGCGCAGTTCATGCTCGTCGGGGCGATGAACCCGTGCCCGTGCGGGTATTTCGGAGATCAGACGCACGAGTGTAACTGTACACCGGTACAGATACAGAAATATATGTCGAAGATATCCGGTCCGCTGATGGACCGTATAGATATCCACATCGAGGTTCCGGCGGTGAAGTTCAAAGACCTTGCCGCAGAACCATCGGGGGAGAAATCGGCGTCGATACGGGGTCGTGTGAATGAAGCGAGGAAGATGCAGCTCGAACGGTTCGCGGGTGAGGAGAAGATGTTCTGCAACGCTCACATGGAATCGCGCGATATCCAGCAGTATTGCAGTATTGATGAGCAGTCGAAGGGGCTTCTGAAGATGGCGATTACCAAACTCGGACTATCCGCGCGCGCGTATGACCGGATTGTCAAGGTTGCACGTACGATTGCCGATCTGGATCAATCACCCGAAATTCAACCGTCACATATCTCAGAAGCTATTCAATACCGAAGCCTCGATCGTAATCTTTGGCTGTGAAAAGAGAGTATAATACATATATTATATACAAGCACGATTGAGAAAGGACATGGTCATATTGGGATGCACGGGATCACTACTATTAATTACAATAATCCTGCTTCTTGCAATTCCCGATACTTCACAGGTATTTGATGATCAACGAGAAGGTTTCATCTTTGGTTTCGGCATGGGGGGGGGATTAACCAGTATTAAGAGATCCTTGGAGCATGGTGGGGAAGCAGCCACCTCTGGTCGCGAAAACAGGTTCTCGTTCCAGACAGATTTCAGGATTGGGTATGCCAGGAATGAACAATCCAGGTTGTACTGGTCAAGTAGAATATCATGGTTTTCAATGAGAGAATACTATAGAAGCAATTTGATAATAAACGGCGTTGGAGGTTTGGGGTACACATACTTCTTTCGCCCTACGGCTCCGTCTTTTTATTTCAGCGGTTCAGTTGGAATCTCTACCTGGTTATCTCTATTCGGGGACGAGTATTCAAAGTGGTCCGGTGTCGGTGTGACAGGAGGATTCGGGTATGAGTTCGTTAGGCATTATAGTGTTGAACTGAATGTAGGATACACCAGACCGGCCAGTGAGAACCCTGGAACAGTCATAACAAACTAAGAACTGAGTGTACGCGTGACGCTAAACTGGTTGGGATATTAGCATATTTATTGGAATAGCAACATTTGATCTCTCGTTCGTATTCACTTTTCTCTGATTGTGTGAAGCATCGGCGAGCATCGGATCAAACAGAGATCGTGAAATCTTGTGGAATTGTGTGCTTGAATTTATATTTCATTTATGCAGGACTACTACTCCCAAAAACTCTCTGCTGATCGGTTGATGCGGGTGTATGAGGTGGCGTCACCGAGAGTGCGGCGGTATCTCGAATCCGAGATTGAGTTCGTGAAATCGAATCTCGCACCCGACAGCACCGTCATCGAACTCGGCTGCGGGTACGGACGGATCCTTCCACCGCTCGCAGAGAGAGCCGGATTTGTCGTCGGGATCGACAGTTCTATCGACAGCATCAAATCGGGAATCGAATATCTATCCGTCTGCGACAACTGCACGCTTGCAGTGATGAATGCGGAGCATCTCGGATTCGCCGATGGTACATTCGAGACCGTGATCTGTATCCAGAACGGCATCTCGGCGTTCAAGGTCGATCCGGTTACGCTCGTGCGGGAGTCTCTTCGAATCTGTAAAGATAACGGTGCGACGATATTCTCCACATATTCGCCCAAATTCTGGGAGCATCGCCTCGAATGGTTCGAGGAGCAGTCGAAGCACGGTCTTCTCGGCGAGATAGACTACGACAAAACCGGAGATGGCAACATTGTCTGCAAGGATGGTTTCACTGCTACGACATTCACGCACGAACAATTCGAGAATATAGCCGAAACACTCGGTGTCACCTGCGAGATCACCGAGATTGATGATTCGAGTCTGTTCTGCATGTTTCGCAAAATTACATTAGAGTAACTTTTCCACTTGCCCCGATCACTATCATTGCGCAAATTGCATTGGAACTGAAACAGTCCATCTTCTGTTTCCAGCAGCATGGAAAGGTATGACCTTTGGGGACTGAACGGGGGATCGGTGGATTCGATAGAGGGATTGTCTACAGCGATTTTGCCAACCGACAGATATGCAAGCAAGAAAAGAGAATAAATTTGCAACCGCAAAGGAGTTGAAATGGATTTCGATTGGCAGAGTACGTGGGAGTCGGTGAATGGTTTCATCACCGCCTATGGCTTCAAGGTTATCGGCGCGATACTAATCTTCATTATCGGTCGTATCGTGATCGGCATCATTTCAAGTGCGATCCGCAAGGTGATGAAACGCTCGGATGTCGATGAGACACTAACCAAGTTTATCATCAGCCTGACACGAATGGCGCTCTTGACACTGCTGATTATCATCATTATTGACAAGCTCGGAGTTGAGACAACATCATTTGCCGCAGTAATCGCCGCCGCCGGTTTGGCAATCGGTCTGGCGCTGCAGGGTTCGCTCTCGAATTTCGCGGCGGGTGTTATGCTGATGATCTTCCGACCGTTCAAGGCGGGCGACTATGTGGAAGCAGGCGGTTCGGCGGGCGCTGTGGAATCGGTCCAGATATTCGTGACCGTTCTCAATACACCGGACAACAAGAAGGTGATAATCCCCAACAGCCAGATTACGGGTGGAAATATCACCAACTTCTCCGCGCACGATACCCGCAGAGTTGATATGGTATTCGGTATCGGCTATGGAGATGATATCAAGAAAGCCAAGGATATCCTTAACCGGATTCTGTCCGAGGACGACCGTGTTCTTAAGGATCCCGCACCTACGGTTGCGGTGTCGGAGCTTGCCGACAGCTCGGTGAATTTCGTGGTGCGCCCCTGGGTTAAGACCTCGGACTACTGGGGTATGTATTTCGATACCCATCAGAAAGTGAAAGAGACTTTCGATGCAGAGGGTATTTCGATACCATTCCCGCAGAGAGATATCCACATGTTCCAGGATGATGCGGCTTAGTTACGAGCATTCTCGTAGGAACTACCGGAACAAGATATATGATTATGTGGCTGGCGTACGTCCTTGTGCGCCAGCTTCTGATTTGTTGGTGCACGGGGATGTACACCAACCACGACATTATGACCCGAGGTTACTCTGCCTCGGGTCTTATTATGTGCACGGGAAAAGCTATACCACAAGTAGGTCGTGTTCCGAAACCCGCCTGCGGCGGGATGAGAAACGCGACAAATCTATCTGAATCAGTGTAATTGGGAATTATGTTCCGGAAGGTCTTGACCGCCGCAGGCGGGTGTGACCTTCCGGTCTGTTTGCAGGTCACATCCGGCAATTGCCGGGCAAGACCTGCAAAAACGGAGAAATGGCTTTTGTTAACAAGTATAGAAGTTGGGGTGCGCTATATTCCAGACAGCGTAAAGTCGGTACTACGTTATGCAACTGCCGCTTTCTTCTTCATTTTCGCATTGCGGCGTCTTGCGGCATTGCGCTTTCTTTTTGCGATATACTTGCGAAGGTCATCCGGTGTTTCAAACATGACATCCCAGAATTCACCGTAGTGTTCGCAGTCGGGGGGATTGTGATCGCGGCATTTCTGTGGTCGCTTGTCGTAGATCGTGCACATCAGGTTTTTGTCGAGGTACATGCATTTGCCCTTGATAAGCATGTACCATCTCTTGTTGCGAATGTATATCCGTACGGTATCGAACTGAAGTTCCCATAGAAGGTCCTCGATATCCTCATTATTCTTCGGAGATGATATCCACATGTTAAGATCGTGACAGCACTTGGACGGGCAGTCGTCACAGCCTTTATTCGATACAATTCGCAATGATTTTCTCATTTGTATTACCTCGGTTGAATTATCTTCGATTCGGGTCTTTGCTTATATACGAATGGATTACAGAAACACAAGCAATTAACCGGACATAAGGTATGTAACCGTTCCCCAGCCAACCGCAAGTTTAAGAATATTGAAGAAAAAGGAGAAAGTCAGCACTCCGCCCGGCAGTTTGATTCGTGTTGCGAGTCCCACCGCAAACGGCAGTGTGCCGAAGATATAGAGAAAGATCGCCACTGCAATCCCCGCTCTGTAGCTGAAAAACGGAAGCAGCGTGTATATCCAGTAGTAGAAAAGCGTCGGAGCCACCGCATACATTATAATCTCGATCACGAAGACAAAGACAAGCCAGACTTTGCCCCGCTCCTCTCGGATCGGTTCCGGTATCAGTGATGTTAACCCGAAGATCTTCTCCAGAATTAGCTGCACTATGAGAACTGCAGCCACGCCCAGCCCGGCTATTGCCGCAATCGGTGTAAGTATTTCGGTAGGCAGCGCGAACATCAGAGCCACCTGTTCTCGATATACCAGTCTATTGTTTCTCTGATACCCTGTTCGAGAGGAGTTTCCGCTCTCCAGCCAAATACCCGCTCGGCTTTTGACGGATCACATATCCAGTATCTCTTTGTTAGTTCGGCGAGCTTGTCTTTGCTCAAGTTACGCTCGCGTGAGAGCATCACCGAAGCGAAAGCATCCAGATGAGCCATTACATACGCGAGCCAGAATGGTGTGTAGAGAGGTCGGACCTCGACTTTCATGAGGCGGGCTATTAATTTCTGAAGCTCCCAGAAGGATGGTGCTTCTCTGTTGGAGATAAAAAAAGTCCCGGATGTATCTGCATCTGACTCCAACGAAAGCCGTACAGCTTCGGCGAGGTCTTTGATATAGACTACGGATGCGTAGTTTTCGTCTTTCCCCAGTTTCCAGTACCATCCCGATTTTGCCATCTTGAAGAATGGGAATGTCCCGGCATCTCTCGGTCCGAACACTGCCGGTGGACGCAGGATCGTTATCGGAAGTTTCTCGCTGTATTCCCCGCAGACTTCCTCGCCTGCCAGTTTGCTTCTGCCATAGTCGGAGACCGGTGAGGGTGTCATATCCTCGGTCGTGGGTTTCTCCGGTTCAGAGGGACCCGCCGCAGCCTGAGATGACACATAGACGAATCGTTTCAGTTTCGGTCGGAATTTTGCAACCGAATCGAGAATGTATTCGGTTCCACCACGATTGACGGCCATGAATTCATCGAGAGAGCGAGCTTTTATCAGTCCTGCAGGATGGATAACGTAGTCCACGTCAGATACAATCTCGCGTAATCCCTCGCGATCGGCCAGATCGGCGACTCTCAGGTCGATATCAAGATGTTGTATGAACTTAAGAGAGGAAGTGCGGCGAATCAGACCGGCTACTTCATAGCCATGCTCCGCCAGATTCTCCGCTATGTGACTTCCGACAAAACCTGTAACGCCTGTGACAAGAACTCGATCCTGATTAGCCATATCGCCTGTATTCACAACCTTTTTTCTTGACAATCATGCCGCACGGCGGTTAGTTGCGAAAACGAAATCTATGGAGAACATGTCAGATACACAACTAAAAACTTCCAAACCCATTTTCCAGAAGTGTGTCAACTTCACCCGGCCCCAGGAGGTCATGGAAATGGGGGTTTATCCGTATTTCCGTGAAATAAGCTCGGCACCCGCGCATTCGGTCATCATAAATAACAAAGAGCTTATCATGATCGGATCGAACAACTACCTCGGATTGACAACTCATCCGAAGGTTAAAGAGGCGGGTCTTGATGCAATCAGGAAGTATGGATCAGGGTGTACAGGTTCGAGATTCCTGAATGGCACTCTCGATATTCATGTCAAACTCGAGGAGGAGCTTGCGGATTTCCTGAATAAGGAAGCCGTAATTGTCTTCTCGACCGGTTTTCAAGCCAATCTTGGTGCGATATCGTGCCTTGTCACCAAACAGGATACAATCCTGATCGACAGGTCGGACCATGCCTCAATAGTTGATGGCACCCGTCTGTCATTCGGTAAGACATACAAATTCGCCCACAATGACATGGATGATCTTTCAAGAGTTCTGCGGCAGATAGGCAACAATGGCGGTCGGTTGATAATCGTGGATGGTGTATTCTCAATGGAGGGTGACATCATCAATCTGCCGAGACTTGTGGAGGTTGCCGCCGAGCACAGTGCCGCTATCATGGTGGATGATGCTCATGCTGTCGGTGTGCTCGGGAAAATGGGACGGGGTACCGCAGAGCATTATGACCTTGAAGACAGTGTTGATATCATCATGGGTACATTTTCCAAGTCATTCGCATCGCTTGGAGGATATATCGCTTCGAGCCGCGAGGTCATAAATTATGTGAAACATATTGCGCGCGAACTGATCTTTTCCGCTTCAATGCCCCCTGCGGCGGTTGCCGCAGTCAGAGCGGCTCTTCAGATTATCAAGGAGGAACCCGAACGCAGGGAACAGCTCTGGAAGAATACCAGAAAGATGCACGAGGGTTTCAAGTCTCTCGGTTTCAATATAGGAACAACGCAGACGCCGGTAGTCCCGATTTATATCGGGGATGACATTGACTGTTTCAAATTCTGGAAAGCCCTCTCTGATGCAGGGATATTTGCGAATCCGATCATCCCGCCCGCAGTTGCACCCGGCGAATCACTGATCAGAACATCGTACACGGCAACTCATACGGATGCCGAGCTCGACAGGGTGCTGGATGTGTTCGAGAAAGTCGGGCGCAAGCTTTCAATTATATAAATCCCGGTCTATGAATTACGATGATATCGAAATATGCGAGGTAGAATCTCCATCGCAGATGATGAAATTCATCAAGCTGCCGTGGAAAATCTATCAGGGTGATCCAAACTGGGTTCCGCCTCTGATATCCGCACAGAAGGAACTTCTCGACAGAAAGAAGAATCCGTTTTTCAGATATTCAGATGTACGGTTCTTTCTTGCATTGCATGATGGTCAACCAGTCGGGCGTATTGCATCCATCATCAATCGCAATCACAACAACTATCATGAGGAAAATGTTGGCTTCTTCGGTTATTTCGAGTCGATACCCGTTTATGACGTTGCCAAAAAACTCCTGAAAGTTGTCATGATCCACCTGAAGAAGGATCAGATGGATTATATGCGGGGTCCGATCAATCTCTCGACGAATTATGAGGTTGCCGCACTCGTGGATTCTTTCGATCAACCCCCGGTTGTAAATATGACCTACAATCCCGAATATTATCCGGAGTTTTTCGAGAGATTCGGATTCGAGAAGAAAAAAGACCTCCTCGCCTACAAGATTACTAATCAGGACGAGCCACCGGAGAGGATGGTCCGTGTCGTCGACAAAATACGACAGCGGAATAATATAACGATCCGGAATGTTAATCTGAAAGATTTCAAGAATGAGCTTAGAACAGTATGTAAGATCTACAACAACGCATGGGCGGAAAACTGGGGATTTGTCCCGGTTCCGGAAGATGAGTTCGTCCACCTTGCCAAGGATATCAAACCCCTCGTGGATACCGACCTTGTTTTCATTGCGGAGGTTGACGGCAACCCGATTGGGTTTTCACTCTCTCTTCCGAATGTCTACCAGATTCTTCCGTATGCAAACGGCAAGCTGTTCCCGTTAGGCGCGCTTAAGCTGATTTGGCACTCAAAAATCCGTAACAAGATCGATTCGCTTCGAATAATTACGCTTGGCATAGAAAAAGAGTACCAGAAACGTGGTATAGATAATATCTTTTATCTTGAGACATTCAGGCGCGCAACGGGAAAGGGTTACAAGTGGGGTGAACTATCCTGGATCCTCGAGGATAACAAGATGATGAACCGCGCCGCTGAAATGCTCGGAGCCAGGCGGTACAAAACATACCGCATATATGAAACCCCGCTGCACTCACTATGAACTCGACATCGGTTGACATAAGACCTCTGATAGAGAGTATCTATGGTCCCTCCAGTATTAAGAATGTTGGCAATACTGTTGCTTTCATGCCCTCCAACACAAGCGAGACACTTCAGGCTGTCGATCTCGCGCTAAAGCACGGTTTCGGGATCTGCCCCTCAGGAACGGGGAGTCATATCAATTCCGGGTCAATGCGGAATGATATACTCGTGGTTGCAACGGACAATCTCTGTGGTGTTATAGAGTATGCTCCGGACGATCTGTTTATCATAGTGGAAGCCGGTATGAAACTCTCGGATGTTGCACGGTATATCAGTGACTCACACCTCTGCCTTCCGTTCTCCACATGCGGGTACTCCGGAAGTGTTGGCGGGGCGGTTGCAATGGGTATCGAGATAGATATAAAAGGTGACAGACAGAACATCCGGCAGGTAGTAACAGCCATAGAATTCGTAACACCATACGGCAAGCTGATAAACTCCGGGGCGTTGACAATCAAATCCGTTGCAGGGTACGATATTGCCCGCTTTCTTGTCGGCAGTAAAGGCTGTTTCGGCATAATTACATCCGTAGCATTAAGGCTGAAGCCAAACCCGAAAATCAGTGATGCGAAACCGAAGCTTGTGTCGACCACACAGAGGATATCCCCCAGATGGGATCGGCCGGCAGCGGGTGAGGAATCGACTCCGGTTGAGTATCTTAAGCAGAATCTCGACCCAAACGAGATATTTCCGATGCCATAGAGCCTGACCTCACGGTTTAATCTTTCCTCAAACGAATTCCTCTGTTGATTGTTATCATATATAGCCGATTCTTTAAGAGATATTCGGTTATTGCCGAATATAGTAGTAGCGTATGGAGCACGAAATTGTGCTGATATCGAACAATGGAAGGTCTCGATGGCTAAAAGCAAGTCAGAGTTGAAAGTTGGAATTGTTGTTTTCTTTGCGTTGATACTCCTCGTTGGAGGTACCATCTGGCTGAAAGGATACAGGCTCCAGCAGAAATTCCATCCAATAGAGTTGACATTCAAAGATATCGGTGCACTAAATGCGGGAGATCCCGTCGCGGTATCCGGCGTTCGCGCGGGTAAGGTTAAAGATATCCGCCTCGAAAGTGGCAAGGTTGTTGTGACCGCGCTCATTGATCAGACAGTCTTTCTTGCAGAGGACGCCACATTTACTGTGAAAAATATAGGATTGATGGGCGAGCGCTTCGTTGCTGTCTACCCGGGAACCTCATCGGTGCCGTTGGATATGGATATGATACATGAGGGCAGATTCGATACAGGTATTCCCGAGGTTATGGGGATGATGGGTGATATGGTATCCGAGGTGCGGCGGCTTGTTTATGTTATCGGCGAAACCATAGCGTCACCGGGTACATTGAACGATTTTCAGGAAACTGTCAGTAACCTCAGAAACGTATCAGAAGAGCTGAATATTCTCGTGGCTCAATCGAAGGATGACTATCAAAAATCTCTCGCTGCAATTGAACGGGCAACCTCGAATCTTGATCAATTCGTACAGAGTAGCCGTCCGAAAGCGGAGAGTGCTATAGATAATTTTGAGTCGGCATCCGCCAAGCTCGATTTACTTGCGGATGATCTCGATACTCTCTCATCGTCACTCCAGATGTTCGCGGACAAGCTCAACTCGGAAGAGGGCACACTCGGACTTCTGGCGTCGGATCAATCGCTGTATCAGGATGTTAAGAGGGCTGTGCGCGAACTGGAGACACTGGTCGGCGATATCCGTGAGAACCCAAAGAAATATCTTAAGATGGAGTTCAGCGTTTTCTAATGAAGAAAGTCAATTTCCTTTTTGGAATCCATGACCATCAACCGGTCGGGAATTTTCACTCGGTGTTCGAGCAGTCATTCGACAAATCGTATTACCCGTTTCTCGAATTGCTCGAGGAATATCCGAAGATGAAAACAACCATCCACTTCTCGGGAATTCTCCTCAAGTGGATCGAGGAAAACAGACCGAAGGGTATAGACATCCTGAGGCGTATGGTGGAAAAAGGTCAGATCGAGATGATGACCGGCGGTTTCTATGAGCCGATACTCTCTGTGATCCCGGATAGAGACAAGAAGGGTCAGATTCGAAAGCTTACGGATTATGTCTACCAGATGACCGGCGACAGACCGAGCGGAATGTGGCTTGCCGAGCGTGTCTGGGAACCTCATCTCCCAAGAATCATGCGTGAGTCAGGTGTACGATACACCGTTCTTGATGATGCCCATTTCAAGTACTCGGGTTTGACGGACGATCAGCTGTATGGTTACTATACCACTGAGGATCAGGGCGAAACCATTGCGCTATTTCCGATTTCGAGAAAGCTTCGATATACGATACCGTTCCGACCCATTGATGAAACGTTGGAGTACCTGAGAGGAATTTCGACCGAAGAGGGAAACCTTCTCGGTATCTATGCAGATGACGGCGAGAAGTTCGGTGTATGGCCGGGTACCTACAAGACCTGTTTTACTGAGAAATGGCTTGAACGGTTTTTTAAGGCAATTACAGATAATAGCGACTGGATCAATGTTCTCCATTTCCGTGAGGCACTCGATCAACTGGATGCTGTTGGGCGAGTCTATCTTCCGACTGCAAGTTATACGGAGATGAACGAATGGGCTCTTCCCGCGCGAGCTGTTAAGAAGTTCGAGGAATTTAACGAGCGTCTTCAGAAGGATGATCTAACGGAAGAATATGGCGTGTTTGTGCGTGGTGGTTTCTGGCGGAATTTCCTCGCCAAATATCCGGAAACCAACAACATGCACAAGAAGATGCTGATGGTTTCGAATAAGATTGCCGATCTTCGGTCCGAATCGAAAGCTTCATCTGTTGATCTGGATGTAACAACTGCGGAAGATTATCTCTGGCGCGGACAGTGCAACTGCCCATACTGGCACGGTGTATTCGGTGGTATGTATCTCACGCACGTTCGAGCGGCGGTCTATCAGAATCTGATCATGGCGGAGAAAATCCTCGACAAGAGTACAAGAAATCGGCCCAACTGGACGGATGTCACCATCTTTGATTTCGATAGGGACAGCCGTGATGACCTGATTGTCGAGTCGTCCAATCTCAACTTGTATTTCAAACCGTCTTTTGGTGCATCAGCATTCGAGATAGACTACAAACCGGCAAACCTGAATATAGTGGATACGGTCACACGGCGCGAAGAGGGATACCACCACAAGATAGCCGGTTCGCGTACCGGTAAGGTCGATGAGGCGGAGAGCAAGTCGATTCATGATATCTATTCATCCAAGGAGGATGGGCTGGAGAAGCTTCTCTCCTACGATTGGTATCGCCGCGGTTGCTTTATAGATCATTTCTTTGGTGATGAGATCACTACGGATAAATTCATCACCGCCCAGTACCCCGAGGAGGGTGATTTCGTGAACCAGACCTATGAGTTCGACCACAAACAGGTTGGACCGGACAGAGTTGTCACATTCTCACGCGAGGGTGGAGTCTGGTACCAGGGCAAGCATGCGCGTATCCATCTACAGAAAGAATTCGTGATTGAAGCCGGTAAACCGGCTCTGGAATTGCAGTACACTATCACAAATAGGGACAAATTCCCGGTTAACCTGCACTTCGGATCGGAGTTGAATTTCGGATTCCCGAATCTCACATCCCCGAATGTTAACTATACCATAGGCGGGGAAGTCCCTGCGAGATTCAAGAGACTCGAGAGCACATCCAGCGGAACCGGTGTCAAGGAATTCGGGATAAGAAATGAGGATGACAATTTCATCCTCGACATTTTGATCCAGAAGGATGCTGATCTCTGGCGGATGCCTGTCTATTCTGTTTCTCTCTCTGAGGAGGGATTCGAGAAGGTGCAGCAGGGTATCTGTGTCGTGCCATCCTGGAAGATGTACCTTGCTCCCAGGGAGAGTTGGGAGCTTAAGGTTATCATGAAGTTCAGGGAGATCGATCCATCCAGGAAACCGTCATTTGAACGAGTTTCTCTTGCACGGGCATAGTTGTAAGTTTTTGATTACAATGGCGTTGCATTTTTGTTGCAGCGCCATTTTTATTTCATAATTCACTTCCGGAACAAAAATTATCCCTCAATGGTTGTATGCAACGAATAGACAGGACCCTTTGTGGTAGACATATCATAGGTCAGGAATCCTGCGCTTTGACGTGAATGCCTAAATTCTCGTTTCATGTCATAGCAGGCTCTACGATGTCATTCCCGCGCAGGCGGGAATCCAGGCAAGCTTAATAGAGGCGTGCTTTATATGCTTATGATGAGAATCTGAATCGGGATTATGTTTTAACTAATGGCAGATATATGAGGAGTCGATTGATACATTTCTTGACTGCAAAGGACTGGACCCCTGCCTGCGCAGGGGTGACAGGCGAACGCTACTTTGACAGTATCATAGTTCATGCAACGAATAGACAAACGGGTCCAACTTGTCCACATAATGGAGTGTCGTATGGCTGAACCGAAGATTGCTGCAAAAGAACCGATAGCGGTTGAACTCGAACCGGGAACATATTACTGGTGCAAGTGCGGAGAATCCAAAAATCAACCTTTCTGTGACGGCTCACATCGGGATACCGAATTTGAACCTGTTGAGTTCAAGGTTGAAGAAAAGAAGACATACTATCTGTGCCGGTGCAAGAGAACGGGTAATGCTCCATTTTGTGACGGCACCCATAACAACCTTTAACTCACAAAACAGTATCTAATATAGATAGTAATCGTTGACAATGAAGTTGTGGAGGAAAAGATGATAAGAAAACTCTCCTTATTGGCTTTGATACTTATTTTCAGCGTGTCATCCGCTGTAGCCGCTGACAAATACAATATCGACGCATCGCACTCGCATATAGGATTCAAAGTATCGCACATGGTAATCTCGAAGGTCAGCGGGACATTTCATGATGTTTCCGGTACTCTTATGTACGATGAAGCGGAACCAACAAAATCGACAGTGGATATTACGATTGCAGTTGAATCCATCGACACCGACAACAAGGATCGTGATGATCATCTTAGAAACGAGGATTTCTTCGATGTTGCCGAGTTTCCGAGCATAACCTTCAAGAGTAAAGAGATTCGGAAGACCGATGATGGTTTTGTTGCTGTCGGTGATTTTACGATCAAGGACAAGACTCACAAGATTGAGCTTCCCTTTGTGATTACGGGGCAGATAACGGATCCCTGGGGAAATGAGCGGATTGGTGTGGAAGCTGAAACCGAGATTGATCGCACAAACTATGGATTAACATGGAACAAAACACTCGATAAAGGCGGTTTAGTTGTTGGTAATGATGTCGAGATAGAAATCTCGGTTGAGTTCATAAAAGCGAAATAAGTTTCGTGCTAACATACACTCTCCTTGCACTGATGAAAAGCGTCCCGCCTCCGAACCGGGACGCTTTTTTTAATTTCGTACTTGCTTCATCCGATTTCTGGAACCAGTATTGAGGTAAGCTAATATAAAGGCTGCAAGTGAGATTATGACGGGTGAGTCCCGGAGGTTGTAACATGAACTACGTTAAGACAACATTTCTTCTGGCATTGCTGACGGTTCTTCTGGTAGTCGCCGGTGGTGCGCTCGGTGGGCGTGGCGGCGCGATGATTGCATTCATGTTTGCTATTGTAATGAATTTCGGAACCTACTGGTTCTCCGATAAGATCGTGCTGTCGATGTACCGAGCGAAAGAGGTTACCGAAGCTCAGGCTCCTGAGCTGCATGGAATAGTCCGTAATCTCGCAACAAGAGCCGGAATCCCAATGCCGAAGGTGTACATAATTCCGACGAAGAATCCGAACGCGTTTGCTACCGGACGGAATCCGAAGCATGCCGCTGTTGCGGTGACCGAGGGTATCATGCGAACTCTGAACCGGGATGAGTTATCGGGTGTGATAGGCCACGAACTTGCGCATGTCAAGAACCGCGATATTCTCATCTCGACGATAGCCGCCACAATAGCGGGAGCGATCAGCATGCTCGCTCACATGGCTCAATGGGCGATGATATTTGGTGGTGGACGCGCCGGAGATGATGACTCGAATCCGTTTGCGGCTCTGGCGATGATAATTCTTGCCCCGATTGCAGCACTCTTGATTCAGATGGCTGTCTCGCGGTCCCGTGAGTATGCTGCGGATGAAGCGGGTGCGAAGATTCACGGTCAGCCGAGAGACCTTGCAAATGCGCTTAGGAAACTTCACGCCGGATCGAAGCGTATACCGCTTCGGGCGAATAATGCTACCGCGCATATGTTTATAGTGAATCCGCTGTCGGGAAAGGGATTAACGAGTCTATTCTCGACTCACCCGCCGATGGAGGAGCGGATTAAAAGGCTTGAAAACATGCGATTTGCATAAATGATTTCACCCTTAGGTGAATGCCGATCGAGAGGAAAGCCCGTCTCTGGTTGAGGCGGGCTTTTTTTATGAAAATATACAATTTTACCAGATTCAGGACACAATACTGTTTTTCTCCTGACCGTCAAAACTCTCGCATTTCAGAATACACCGTTTGAAAAGGTCCGACGGTAGTCTTTCCAAACGTTGTTTTGCAAATTCAATATAGCCGGGATCTATTTCCACTCCCACGCTGTTGCGGTCATATTTCATAGCGGATAACATAGTTGTGCCACTGCCACAGAAGGGATCAAGAACGGTATCATGAGTAAATGAGAACATACGAACCAAACGGTTACTCAATTCTTCCGGAAATGGTGCGGGGTGGAATTTCGTGGATGCTCCGGGTAGAGTCCATATCTGCCGAAACCAGCTATTGAAATCCTCTTTGTCAATTTTGCTGGTCTCACGCTGTTCATTTGTCGGGCGTCTGTATCCCCCCGGTTTCCTTTGCATCAATATAAATTCAATATCGTTTTTAACTATAGCATTTGGTTCGTAGGGCTTCCCTAAAAATTTGGACCCGTTGTTTGCCTCAAAAGATGCATTGGATATCTTGTGCCAGATAATGGGATTCAGATTGTCGAAACCTATCTGTCGACATAAGACACTGATATCAGAATGAAGCGGCATTACGACATGCCTTCCAAAAGCTCTCCTTGATAAACAAACATCACCAACGACGCAGACTAATCTTCCACCCGGAACCAGAACTCGATAACACTCACTCCAAACAGCTTTTAGTTCATTTAGAAAGGCTTCGTAGTCCTGAATATGGCCTAACTGCGCATCGTTATCGTTATATTTTTTCAAAGTCCAGTATGGTGGTGAAGTAAGGACAAGGTGTATCGACTCATCCGGGAGGAAGGACATTTTGCGTGAATCAGCCTCAATCAATCTGTGTACTGTAAGTTCTTCCATGATTATCACACTTTCAAACCGTCAATTAACATCTGAACAGCTGATTCGATAGAATCTTTGGATTCGGCAGCGAATACAACCATGTCTACAGTGTCTGACCTTAGCCGATTCTGTACATTTGAACGTTCATCAATGAACGGATAGTAAATTACAACGCCAAAGAGGCTTTCAGGATTCTTCTCCTTCAGTTTCCTTGATTTCCGCTCAATCTCGTCGCACCGTTTATGAATATCCCTGCGAGCCTCAATCCGCTTAACATCGATACCTATCTTAATCTTACCTGTCTCTGGAAAAGCGGCATCGATTTCATATCTATCTCCTGCAACTGTAAATGTTCGTTTCTTGAATTCTTTTCCACTTATATCAGTCAAAGCTTGTATAACCGTCTTTTCCCACCGCCCTTTCCATTTGCGGATTTCTTTGTCAATGAATTCGCATCTGTCCACATGAATCAGCGCGCCTAATTCTACAGACATAGGAAGAAACGGTTTGATATATCCTGAAACTGCCATCGCCTTCTCGCGATCAAGTTTCGGGCTATATGTATTTACTTGAAGTTTCAAATCCCGTTCAATGGCTCTTCCCGCTATGTTGCATAAAGCAAGGAGCGGTTTTAGTATGACAGGATAACTCGATATTGCTTCACACAATTCCTGAACACTGACATCAGAAAAAAGGACTACTTCCACTTCTTTTTTAACAAGATGCTTCTGGAATGCTGATTTCAGAGAATTCTCAATCTTTGATTGTCTTTCGCTGGCTTCCTCAGAAACCAGAGACATGAAATCTCCATGTGATCCATACTCGTTCTGCAATTGTACTCCCAAATCAAGTTATACAATACGAGTATAGCGAATCCATCTGGGAGATGCAATCATGTTGATTGAACACATTAATACAATAAGATAGAGATCACATATACAAATAGACAATTCCCCCTATGTCTGCCATGTATGACCATATAGGGGTAAAGGGTATCTTCTGGTAATTATCTATATGTTTTTCTCGCCTATCCTGTAATGTGATAATAAACTGTTGCGAATCTACTTCACGGGTGTCCATTCACCGACATTTTCGACGTCGACCTTCACGCGACCTTTCGACTGCCATTTTTCGTTGGCATTATAGCTCCATCCAAGATATTCGGATCCTCCCGCACTCTCCGTTGTGATAAGGAAGCGATTGTTAAGGTACCCGAATGCATTTGCGCGATGAGCCGGCACGGGTGAATCGCCACCCGATGGATCAACCGGAATCCATCCGAAGTTCGGCAGATATATCTCAACCCAGCGATGGAAGACGTCATCCCACGAGGCGTCATCCCCGCGTGTAACGATTGAGCCGACATATCGTGCAGGGATTCCCGCCGCACGGCACATGGCGATATAGACGAATGTGTACTCGGAGCAGGAACCGGTACCCCTGTCGAGAACGGTTGGGGCTATGTTCCAGCCGCCTGCGAGTTCATACTCGACATGGTCTATCACATAATCGAAAATTTTACGTGCAACCCAGTACGGGTTGGTTTCATCACCGACCGCACGCTCGATTGCGCTGCGGATAATCGGGCTGTTGAATGAGAATTTGCTGTCGTTATCGAGGTATGTTTTACGGACATCATCGGGTATATCATCGAACGATCCGACTCTATCAGGATATATGAAATACCGGACCTTGTAGAGTTTGGTGCGGACATTCATTATAACCTCGGTGAAATTACCCGCGCTCACATTCTCGAAATCGAACTGTACGATCTCCTGGTCCAATCCCTCCCGGATTATCCGTGATGGCTCCGGTGAGAACTTTATCTCTCCGACTATCTCCTGGTTGTCACGGTTCGCCGGTTTTGCGAGATACACATTCAGGTTGACCAGTTCACCCGGTCCGAAGTTTCTCACCTGATGGACGAACTCGATTTCGAGTTCCCGCTCGTCGGTGCGGATAAACGGTGTGCCATCATCTACCACGAGTTTGTATATCAGGTCTGTCTCATAATCAGCATTCCAGAGGTTGTTACCATCCCACGCCAGACCTGCGGCGTGAGGACCCGGCGAGTCGAATGTCACTATCACATCACCTGTGGACGGCAGCACCATGTAGATCATGTTTGAATACCTGTCCGCTACCCAGAGGTATTCGCCATCGAATGTCAGTCCACCGGGATGACTGTTCGGTGAGGGAATCGAGATTATCTCGGTGCCATCCTCCGTGCTGAGTTGACGTAGCTGGTTGTCACCGTCGTCGGAGATCCAGAGGAACTCTCCATCCCATGCAAGATCACCAGGATTTCCGACCGGACACCAGATTGTCTTTTCCACAATCTGTGTCTCCGGATTAATGGCGTGTATCAACTGAGCTTCGGCATCCACACACCAGAGAAGCTTGCCATCGAACGTAAGACCCCGCGGGACATACCCCGGAGTCGGAATCTGGTAATCGGATACCCCACTCTTCGGATCGACTCTGTAAATAAGATCGCTTCGACGATCTACCACCCAGAGATTGTCGCCGTCATACGCAAGCCCCTGCGGACAGCTAAACGGCGTTCCGATTGTTAAAAGCGTGTCCCCCGGTGCGGCAACGGTGATGTTGACACTCGATATGGTAATGAGAAGTACAATTGTAATGGTAATTGACAGACGCATCCCAACCTCCTAAACTGTAGTGTAATCTTGATTGCAATTAGTGGATTGAGGAGTTGAAGGTCAAGTTCAATGAAAACATTTTGAAAGGCGGGGAGCATGTTCAAACCAATTCTCTCAGCAATTGCTCTATTGGCATTTGTGGCCTCATTCGTACTCTGGATTATGGCCATGAATCGCAGAAAGGGCGATGACGCAATATTCACACCAACGGTCATCTGGAAGATATTCCGCTCGGACTGGTTTACGCCAACCGGTTACAAACTATGGATAGCCGCGCACATTTGTTTATGGACTTTCTCTATCTTGCTACTCATCAGATCTCTATTGGGATGGGATTTCTGATTATGTGAGTCTCCTCTAATCAAACCTCCGCTTCGGATCGATAGTAGATAAAATAGTATTTTTACCCGACAGGGAGGATGGATATAACCCGACACGGAATCGCACTCTTCCTTTTTGCTTCAGCTATATTAACATTCCTGATTGTGACATGCAAACAATACCGGAGGATCACACATGCCAGAGGCAGTCAAGCTCCGGCAACTGCCGGACAAGATCCTCCGGAACGTAGTCGAGTGGGCTTTTCATCTCCCAAGTGTTTGACATTCTGTCCTCAGAAGCGTTTATTCCACGTATAGTTCTCTGTAGTAGTTCGAAGCAGTAACGAGAGTGAAATATCCGTGAAACAAACAACTATACTATATGTAATACTCTGCCTGGTCTGCTCTTCCGGGTTTGCAATCGGAAAGAGTGAGGGGCAGAAAGCCGGTCCATCCGGATTCTACAAGACCTACGTAGTAAAAACCCCGCAATATGAGACGTGTACCCACAGGTACAATAATCTCTATTTGACAATCTCAAACATGGGTTTCATGGGAGCGATGAATGAAAGCTATTATGACTGTGAAACCAATAGCGCCGCTCCCGGCTGCGAGTTTCCGGCGGGTACGCAGCTCGATTACCTGTATGCCACCGGTCTCTGGATCGGTGCAATCGTAGGCGAGGATACGCTTGTCAGCACCGGCTGGGATGGCTGGCAGTATATATATGAAATGTGGCCCTGTGCTGCACCGGAATGTGGGCTGGATAAGCGGTCAACAAGACCTGCAGATCCGGCTTACAGCGACTCCGCAGTTTCTGATTTGGATTATATCGCAGTCTATACTGACACATTAACCTCTACCAACTGGGTCGATGCCGATTGGGATGGTATGAGACACAATCCGCTGAACATCAAAATTGAACAGAATAGCTACTCATGGAGTGTCGACTATACAGAGGATTTCATTCTCATCGATTATCAGATCACCAATATCGGGTTGAAAAAGTTACAGAATGTCTATCTCGGTTTGCAGGTTGATGGTGATGTTTCTCATAAGGTTCGTGCAAGGGGGGCATGGACGGATGATATATGCGGCTTTCGGGAAACATACCCCTCACAGTTTGGGGATGAATTCCTCGACACGATAGACTTCGCATGGATTGCAGACAATGACGGTGATCCGTCCGAGGATGAACTCTTCGATTACCAGTCAGTTCTGGGGCTTACCGGTGTCCGCGTAATGAGAACGCCCGGAAAACTGACATCCGTCGCGTTCAACTGGTGGACCTCGAACTCCAATCCCGCTTTCGACTGGGGACCGATGCTTGAAGCTACAGCCAGGAATTTCGGTACCGGTGGTTTGGGAACGCCGGAGGGTGATCGTGCCAAATACTACATTATGTCGAACGGCGAACAGGATTATGACCAGATATTCGCGGCTGAAGATTACACGAGTCTCGGGTGGCTTCCACCGGGAGGCGGTACTCCTCTTGAGATTGCTCGCGGTGGTGACGCACGGTATCTTCTTTCAACCGGTCCATTCGAAATAAACGTTGGGGAGACTCTGCCGTTAACGATAGCCTATGTGGGTGGAGAGGAATTTCACAAGAACCAATTCGATTTCGAAAACACGATGCAGAACGGTTACAATCCGGATCAGTTCTACCAGCGTCTCGATTTCTCCGATGTTGCCGAGAATTGTGTCTGGGCTTACTGGGTTTATGATAATCCGGGTGTCGATACGGATGGTGACGGGGATTATGGATCATACTGGACCAAAGTCGATACAGCATCGGACGGCTCAACCGTAGTTGATACGTTCTATTATGCCGGCGATGGGGTTCCGGATTTCAAGGCGGCGACTCCTCCACCATCGCCTGTACTGAGATATTTCACCGAGACCGGCAAAATAACGATTCGTTTCAATGGTATTGTGACAGAGAATTTCGTTGATCCGTTCACGAGGCTGGTGGATTTCGAGGGGTACAATGTCTATTTCGGTCGCCTGAAGCGGGAGGACCAGCTTGCGCTTATCGAATCACGGGATATCTGTAATTTCAGAAGATTCCGATGGAATGAATTCGATGAGGAGTGGGAAGGCGACAGAATCCCATTTGAGCTGGATTCACTTGAAGCGTTGTATGGTGAGAATTTCGATCCGTCGGACTATTCCTGCTCTGGGGATGGTACCGGGTTATTTTATGATAGTATGACATACTGCTTTGAGGCTGTCGGGTGGAACAAATCATTAAACGGTTGGCTGGATGGGTCTCCGAATGTCTCAAGCCAGATCCGTAAGAGATTTGCTGATGAGATAATGAGTGGAGAGGTTACCCCGGATGCCGACAGCTCAATAGCTGCGAACTGGACATACGAGTATGATCCGGTTACAGGTGACAGCACACTTTATCATAAATACTATGAATATGAGTTTGAAATTGACAATCTCCTTAGTTCAGTTCCGTGGTTTTTCTCGGTCACCGCTTTTGATTTTGGTGATCTATCCTCCGAATTCGAATCTCTGGAGAGTTCGCTGTTTGCAAACATCATTGAGGTCTGGCCGATTAATGATGCCAAAGCTGTGATCGAACAGGGACTTGAGGTTTCGGTGTATCCGAATCCATACATGGGAGATGGTAGGTATGCTGCGGCCGGATATGAAGATCCCAATAGGACCGGTTTTGTAGACCATGAGAGAAGAATCCATTTTACCAATCTTCCGCCTGAATGTACGATCCGAATTTACACTGTCAGTGGGGATCAGGTACGAGTTATAAGACATCCGGGTGCTTTCTCGGATTCCGATTCACATGCCAAATGGGATATGAGGTCCACTAACAACGAACTGATCGCAAGCGGTATCTATATCTTTGCCCTTGAATCAAAATGGGGAAACCAACTCGGCAAAATCGTTGTTATAATGTAAGATAGCAATTCAGACCAGCAGTATCCCACTGCCAGGGAATTTAACGGCAAACATGTAAATAAGTACAGTTTTAGGTTTGAATTATTACGTGTAGCAGGTAAATTGAATAATACCGTCCAACTCAAAAGCTAACAGGAGGTAATATGAAGGTTATTGGGTATTTGGAAGGAACCGACCCGCAAGTTCTGACATCAATTGTCGTTGAAGGATATGAGACTCTTCCTCTCTCAAATGGCTGGGATAATCATGGCAAGCATCTTACACTGCTTAATCCATCCGACAGTGTTTCGGTGGTAGTGGGGAATCTACACAAGTTCGTACGTCTCGAAGACAAGAGCATATTCAGTGCAATGTTGGCGACTGTGAAAGCATACGAGATCCCCGTTATTTTCGTATGCCCCGGGGATAAGCATGAGAAGGCCAAAAGTCTCATAAATGATGATAATCTGAAGTTCAAGCTTGTGGATCCTGCCGATCTTAGAGATGCTATTCTGGCAGAGCTTAAATAGGATTCGTATCGTAAATGAGTTGCAAGGCTCCCGTATTCCGGGAGCTTTCTTTTGGTGAGAATCAGTCTGAACTTCTCGAGAAAATAACAGCCCCGGCGATGAAGAAAGCAAGCCCGATTGCGATCATTATGGCAAACGGTCCCGCCATCTCCGCATAGCTGAAATCTCTCCAGACAGCACCCTCAAAGGAATAGATAGACCACTTTACAGGGCTGAAATAGCTGATTTTAACCATCCATGACGGCATTATAAAGTGCGGTACCATCCCGCCGCCAGCCATTGCAAAGAGCATTAACACTGCCCATCCTGCTCCCGATACCGACCGCTCTGTTTTCCCGAGAACACTTAACAGCATCATAATCCCCACAAAACAGAAGGCTGAACCAACCGATGCCATTATAATCTGTCCTGAGTGAGAGATATTCACTCCGAAGATATAGCCTCCGAGGATAAGCATCATGGCAATGACGCCGAGGCATGCCAATAGACATGCAATCGCCTTGCCTGCAAGAACATGCACGCGTGAAACGGGGGCGATATATAATCGCAGCAGTGTTCCCGTCGATCTCTCCGTCACGATGGATATCGCGAATGATGCCGCACAACCTATCAATCCCCAGATGATCGCCTGCGGGAATGATATATCATACGGACTCTGCGGTCCGGTTTTCTTCTCTCGCTCGATTGTCTCAACCTTAACCTCGGACATTTGTCCCATGACATTTTGGGCAGAATCGCCCGGAAGTGATCGATAGAAATCTCGGGCACTGCTTAAAAGAGTTCTAAGAGTGGAAACCTGCATTGAGTCCATCGACTTGTCTTTTTCCACGTCAGCCATGATGACATCGAAATTGCTGTCGAGAAGCTCCGGATCCATCATGCGATCCTGCATCGACTCGAACAGGTACCGGGTGACAATTCCCTGAAGATACCCGGCTTCCGCACGTCTCGATGGATCGACACCGATTCTGAGAGGAGGGGGTTCCCCGGCAAACAAACCGAAGTAATCCTCGTAGCCTTTCTCAATAATGAGGTATGCTGCCTTGTTTCCTTTTCGAATACTCTCAAGAGCCATCGTTTCACTTTGGGGAGTCAGTTTTAGGAGGTCGGATGACGATAGTTTTTCGATGAATCCGGCTGAGGCATCCGTTGAATCCATATCCACTACTGCGACTGTAATCTTTCCACGCTCCCCGCTGCCACCGGTGGAGAAAATTGAACCGAAGAACACGGCAAACAGAAGAGGAAATGCTGCTACCCAGAAAAGTCCGAATCTGTCACGCCAGAGGAGTAGAAGGTCCTTCATTGCCATGAAAAATACTGCACGCATCAGTCCCGGAGCCTCCTGCCTGTCAGGTTTAGGAATACGGTTTCGAGATCTGCACGCTCAATAACAGTTCTTGAAAATTTGAGTCCGGTTGATGCAAGTTCCGCGAACTGCTCCATCGGTTTGTCGGTTTCGATTCGGAGTGTATTATCCTCAATACTGCCCGGAAGCCGGTCGGCATTTTCGGGTAATGCTATTAGGTCCATCACGATTACAGATTTGCCACCGTGTTTTTCGATAAGATTTTCTACCGTGTCGATATCGAGTATTTTGCCGTGATCCACAATTGCGACTCTGTCACAGAGACGTTCCGCCGCCTCCATGTAGTGAGTCGTATAGATTATCGTCCGGCCTTCCCGTTTAAGAGTTTCAATGGATTCGAATATGAGATTTCGGGATTGCGGATCGACACCAACGGTTGGTTCATCGAGTATTAGAGTAGTCGGATCGTGTACCAGCGCACAGGCAAGGTTGAGACGTCGTTTCATTCCACCCGAGAACGTTCCGGCTCTGCTCGATCTGCGTTCTGTCAATCCGGCAAATTCGAGTGACCACCGGACTCTCTCTCGCATCCGTTTTCCGCTGAGACCATACAACCGTGCAAAAAACCGAAGATTTTCTTCTGCTGTTAGATCATCGTATATCGAAAGAGATTGAGGAGCATTTCCGATAGTCTGTCGGACTGCGGCGGAGGTTGGATCGCCGTTCTCGCCGATGTTTACGACACCCGAGTCGGGTTTCAAAGCTCCGACGATCATATTGACAGTCGTAGTCTTACCCGCACCATTCGGACCGAGTAGTCCGAATGTCTCACCTCCTGCTATCGAGAACGATATACCATCTACCGCAGTAAGTGAGTTAAATGCCTTATGTAAATCACGAACTTCCAACATTGCGGACATTATAGATGTATATAACATTCCGGTCAAGGTTAATGAATGGTTAGTTTATTATTAATGACTAAGTTGGCGGAATTTGGAATAAATAAGAAAGCCGGCGAGCCCCTGCGCCGACCTCTCGACGGAAGAAAGTCTAAAAGCCTCTCCCGTCCCGAAAAAAGTGAGCGACAACCCCTCATACTCCAACAACTGGAAATCTAGAGTCAATCCAAAGCCACCAAAAATATCGACAATCTGGAAGATTATATCAAGGGGAGTAATTTGCCTACGTAGTGCGTATATGCTTATACGTCCTCAGTGTTGCTTTTAAGGAACGTTTGAAGGTTGACTCGTCGTTTCTTGAGGTTCAATTTCCTGCGGATTTTTTCTCGATGTTTCTTAACTGTTGCGTGAGATATGAAAAGTTTGTTTGCGATCTCCTCTGATGTTGATCCCGCACGAATCAAACTGCATATCTCGACTTCACGGGGAGATAGACGGGAATATAATTCGGTGAGGCCACTTGAGAGGGATGCCAGCTCCGAAAGACCTGTTTTGAGTATATCGAGGCAGGTTTGGCGGACAAGCCCATCATCATCGATCAATCGATTGAGTGCGGGAAGAAGCACACTATCGACTGCTCGCGCCACCTGTTCTTTTACGGCTTGTTTTTCCTCTTCAATATGAATCAGGACTTCCTTTAGAGCGATGTTCTTTTGTTCAAGCTGTTTTCGTTCAGCCTTCAGTTCGTCGTATGCTTCCTTGAGTCTCCGTTCAGCAATTTTCTGGTCGGTGATATTTCTGCCTATACTGACCGCTCCAATTGGTTCCGATTTCTCATCGGTAATAACGGATATTGAGACCATCATATTCAACGTACGACCATCTTTTGTGTGTTCAATCGCCTCCCCTTTCCAGATATGATTATTGATAAGTTCCGACGTAACTGTTTCCATATCACTGTTACAGAATTCATTCCTCAGAACGGTATTGAGGTTCTTACCTATAACCTCCTCCGGTTTCCAACCATATATTATCTCTGCAGCTTTGTTCCAACTCTTGATTATCATATTTTTGTCTGTTGATATAACAGCTTCGGAGATATTGCTGAGCATGCGGGCTTTATATATTAGAGACTCAACGGACCATTTGCGCATGATGGCATTTGAGAAGATATCCGCTGTTATCCGGAGCAATTTGAGGCCATGCCATGTCCAGTCGGTTCTGGGGCCGGTGGATAGTAAACCAACAAAACCGAGAAATTTTTCTCCACATATCATTGGTACGGTCATCATTGCTCTCATACCGAGGGACTGTAGCAGGTCTCTCTCTAACTTAGCTTCTGGCGGCAATAACTCAGTATCTGTAATACTCATTTCAGAGGGCTTTTCTATTCGTTCCCGTAACCAGGGGTAATGATGAAAATCGAAATTGGATATTGCCTCATTACAATCATTCCCATCTATACTGGCATATCCATAGGTCCTTTCAAATGATGACCTTTCATCATCAAATAGGGCAACGAAACAGTTATCAGCATTGTGTAACTTCCCCACAGTCTCAGCGGCGCTTTGGAGTTCTTCATCTATCCGGTTGATTGGCAAGTGTATGAATTTTGTGGAGATATGTGCGATTATGCGCTCGAACTCGATACGTTTTGATAGTTCTTCCTCTGCTTTTTTCTTCTCGGTAATATCTTCAGCTATCCCGTTGTAGTAGAGAATCTTTCCGTTAGCATCACGCTCCACGCCCAAGCGTGCAAGTACTATAATCGGCGTACCATCCTTTCGTTTCATCTCTACTTCGTATGTGATGTTTGGTTGCTTTTCCGCAAGCAGTTTTTCGATTTCTTTGCGTCTCGAGGGATTTGCATAGAGATCATAGATGGACACATTTAGAAGTTCTTCTTTGGAATCATATCCAAAGATATCAACCATTCTAACATTGATTGAAACGTAACGACCTTCAGGAGTTGATCTGAATATTCCGAGAGGTAACGAATCCTGGGCGATTAGAATGTCATTTTCTGATTTGGAAGAAGACATATTTTGCCTAACCTCCTGTTCACAGATCCCCCCCCGAGCTCATCGATCCGAGCCCACCATAATTTCCACCTGACTTTAACATAAGTCTCGCCTGACGTAGATCTGGTATAAAAAAATGCAAAATACGAGGCGAGAAAGCAAGAGTTAATTAGCCAGAAATTGCATTATATCGCGGCATAGGCCGTAGGATAGTAATTCCTTGATTGACATAAGCTGAAAAACCCCCCTTATTTGCGTTAATCATGGTCTATTTCATAACTATTCTTGTATATCTCGCTGCTCTGATTGTAGTCGGTACAATTCTAAGTATCCGGGTAAAGACACAGGAAGATTTTATGGTGGCGGGGCGTGCGCTCTCCGCCAAAGTCCTCGTCGGGACTCTTCTCGCCACCTGGATCGGCTCCGGTTCGATTATAGCAAGCGCCGGACTTGCATACGACAGAGGACTGCCAGCACTCTGGTTCGACGCCGGAGTCTGGGTTGCGCTCGTTATTCTATATCTTATTGCGGGTCGAGCAAGGAAACTCGCCCAGTACACAGTACCTGATATGCTCGAAATTCGATATAACAAGTGGGCGAGAGTACTCGGCACGATCGTTACGATGATAGCATACACTGCAATCGTATCATACCAGTTCAGGGCGGGGGGGATGGTGCTGAACCTGATAACCGGCATTCCGATGTCCACCGGTGTCATCATAACTGCACTCTTCGTGATAGGCTATACGGTACTTGCCGGTATGATATCGGTTGTATATACGGATGTGGTAAACGGCATCATAATGACTATCGGACTTATAATTGCTCTGCCTTTTATGATTAAGACGGGTGGGGGATTGGATAATATAATCGCCAACATTCCGGAGACTCATGTCGATATTCTCGGGACGATGACTCTTAAGGAGGCGATAGCATATTCCCTCCCGACAATGCTGCTCCTGCTCGGTGAATCCGGCATGTACCAGAGATTCTTCTCCGCGAAGGATGCTGCTGCGGCAAAGCGGTCGGTTGCCGGATGGATTGCGGGGACGATAGTGATAGAAACGCTGATTGTCTTCCTCGCTGTTGTGGGGCGGGGTATATTCACCGATATCAACTCCGAGATGGTCATACTCCACTCTGTAAAGGACGCCCTCCCTGTGGCAATAGGGTGTCTATGCCTTGCCGCGATAGTCGCAGTGATTGTATCTACGGCAGATTCGTTCCTTCTTGTTCCATCGACCAATTTTATGCGTGACATATACCAGCGGTTCCTTCGACCGGGTGCCTCCCAGAAGGAGATATTGCTTCTATCACGGGTAGTGGTGGTTATTCTCGGTCTGTTCGCATTCGCACAACTACAGTTCTTTGACAGAGTTCTGGAGATGGCGCTGTACGCTTACACAATGTATGGTGTTGGCATTACCCCGGCGGTACTCGGTGCGTTCTTCTGGCGAAGAGCAACCGCTGCGGGTGGAGTGACATCCATTGCGGCGGGGATGGTGGTAACACTGATATGGGAAATTGGTGGTGGTTTCTGGGGATTGGAGACAGTCTATCCCGCACTTGCATCCTCTGTTTTCTGTCTCGTAGTGGTAAGCCTCTTCACGTCACCGCCACCCTCCGAGAAAGTCGATCTGTTCTTTGAGAAAAGAAAGCCCAATAAGTAGTTTGATATTCATTATCCATGCACGGAAGGTTGTCATGAAAACACACGCTCTATGCAGGTATCTGGTTTCAATTTTACTTTTTCTGTCAATAGCTGCGCCGCAGTACATTCAATCAGCCAATCTCGATCATCCAATTCGATTTGCAGTAATCGGTGATCGAACCGGGGGACATCATCCCGGCGTATACTCGAGCATTGTAGAGGAAATTGAACTTCTCAAGCCGGATTTTGTGATTAATGTCGGGGATATGATTGAGGGTTATGCTGACGATTCCGCTATAATTCGGAGTGAGTGGAATGATTATCTCTCGATCATCTCGAAACTTTCGATGCCGATATATTACACTGCCGGAAATCATGATATCTGGAGTGATATGTCCGAAGAGTATTATAGCAACGAGATCGGGAAACCATACTATTCAGTCGATATTGATGGTATACATTTCACATTTATCGATAACTCCATAGCCGAGGAATCCTCCGAGGTAGATGATGAGCAGATTGACTGGCTGAAGGATGATCTCGCCGCGAACACCGGTATGGCATACACGATTGTTTTCATGCACAAGCCTTTCTGGTATAACTCGCTTGCGGATGGTAAACCGGATATGCTTCACGACATCTTCGTGGAATATGGAGTTGACGCCGTTTTCACCGGGCATTTTCATATTTACTTTGTCGGTGAGTTCGACGGCATCACCTATACCAGTCTCGGCAGTTCCGGTGGCGGTGTGCCGGAGGATATCGTCGGTCCAGTATATCACTTTGCATGGGTAACGCTTGACAGCAATGGCATGCATATAGCTCCAATTGAGGCTGAATCGGTCAAGCCATGGGATGTGATAACAGTTCAACAAGTCAAATATATCAATAAGATCAAATATACGGCTGTTAGGGTTACAGATCCCCTGACGCTTGATAACAGCCTGAAACCGATTTCAAACGAGTTCGCGATTAGGATAGCGAATCTTGACAGCAAACATGCCATAACGGATACGGTTACATGGAATATCCCCTCCGGCTGGGCGGTTGATCCCGAAACAACAATCGTTGAAATCGCACCGGATGACGCAGTCCACCTTGAATACACCCTCGATGCGCCCGATTCTCTATTTCCACTGCCATCGTTCGTTGTATCCTATCCATTTGCGGAGGGACAATACTATCATTGCACAAATGATGTATTCCTCGATCGAACAGCGTATTGCGAAAGGGTGGGGGATGAGGTTGTTGTGGATGGTGATCTCTCGGAATATGCTGAATTCACCCCAATGAGTGATTTCTTTTCACCGAGTGGCGGGACCTCGGAGATCGATCCGGTCGATTTCTATTTTGCCTGGGATAAGGATGCTATCTATGTGGCGGCTCGTTGTTACGATGAATATGTCGATTCAATCAGTGCCGCGGTTACAGGGCATGACGGCGCAATCTTTGGTGAGGACTGCATTGGCTATTTTATCCAACCTGACCGGACAAAGATCGAGGCATACCAGATCTATTTCAGCGCAGTCGGGACCGTGTTTGATCAGATTATCTCTCCGAATGCGGATGGTTATCCGGACGGTGACCGGAACTGGAATGGCGAATATACTGTTGCGACATCGAAAAGTGATGGTTTCTGGACTGTGGAGGTGAGAATCCCCCTTGAGCAGTGGCGTGTCAAACCGGAAACCGGTGATGAATGGGGTATCAACTTCCGTCGCAAGCAGCCCCGGTTCGGGAGTGCGGCTGACTGGATCATACCTATAGAATATGACCCGTCAACATATGGGAAACTCATCTTCAGATAAAACAGCGGAGGAAAATGCCTCAACCGTCGCAACTTAAGAATGTGCTTGCCAATGTCGGACTCCTGTATGCGGCGGCTATCTGGGGCACGACATTCGTTGTTGTAAAAGACAGTCTCGACAACATTGATCCGGTGGTTCTGGTGGGCTACCGTTTCTCACTCGCTGCCCTTCTTCTCGGAATCTATCTTGTGGCTAAGGGCAAGCCGCTGTTTGCCAATTTCAAAGTCGGCGCATTCCTCGGATTTTTCCTCTGGGCGTTGTATGTTCCTCAGACAATCGGACTCGGGTTTACGACCGCATCCAACTCTGCGTTCATTACCGGTCTGTTTGTAGCCTTTGTTCCGGTTTTCTCGATGATAATCTTCAAACGCCGCCCGGCAATGAAAGACTTCCTCGCGGTTTTAGTGTCAATCATCGGGCTGTATTTTCTTACCGGTGGCTTGATTGAGTCCAACCGGGGAGATTTGCTGACCCTGATTACCGCCATGATGTACGCGCTCCATATCCTGTTTATTGACAGATATGCCAAAGAACTGGATCCGTATGTGATGGCGTTCCAGCAGTTTCTTTTCGTGGGACTGCTCTCGCTTTTAGTGTCCGTGTTTTTCGGATTGCCATTCTCGATAGGTTCGACCGGGACAGTGTATGCTGTTTTATTCCTTGCGATATTCCCTACATTCACCGCTTTCGTTATCCAGATGGTAGCGCAGAAGATCGTACTTCCGGTAAGAGTCTCCCTGATTTTCGCTATGGAACCGGTTTTTGCTGCCGCGTTTGCATGGACATTCGGTGGCGAATCATTCGACGGATTCAGAGCGGTTGGGGGATTACTCGTCGTAATGGCAATGATCGTATCGGTATTGCCATCAAAGGTAGTCGACCGTTCTGATAACATCTAAATCAAGTTGATATATACAAAAAGAAAAGCACCGGGAAAACCGGCGCTTTTCAATCTATCGGAAGTGCGAGTTGTGTTTTAGTTCAAACGAACCATCTCTACGCGACGGTTCTTCTGTCTGCCTTCCACAGTTTTGTTGTCATACTTCGGCTTGTCGGGACCATAACCCTTAACGACGAACCTGTTGGCGTTTATTCCGGCATCCACGAAGTAATCCACAACCGACTGTGCACGCTTCTGTGACAATTCGACATTGTAGTCGTGCGATCCGGAAGCATCCGTATGGCCTTGAATTTCGAGGCGGACATGCGGCAGAGCCTTTAGTGACTCGACCACTTTGTCAAGTTTCTGCCTGGAATCTGTGGTTAACTGATCGGAATTGACACCGAATGTGACACCGACCAGCGTGACCTCCTGCTCGATCTTGTATGCAACCGGGCAGCCATCCTGATCGACTTCGAGACCCTGCGGAGTGCCGGGGCACTTGTCGAGTCCGTCACAGACGCCATCACCATCGCTGTCAACAGGACATCCGGCAGCATCAACCTTGCAGCCGAGCGGTGTACCCGGGCAGTCGTCCTTGTAATCGGGAACCCCGTCCTTGTCGGTATCGAGCGGACAACCGGCAGCGTCAACCTTGGCGATCTCCGGAGTGTTCGGGCACTTGTCGATGCCGTCACAAACACCGTCGCCATCGCTGTCGACCAAGCAACCGTTCATGTCAACCTTGCAACCGACGGGGGTGTTCGGGCACTGATCGAGTCCGTCACAGATACCGTCATTGTCACCGTCGAGTTCGCAACCGAACTCATCCACGATACAGCCTTTCGGAGTCTCGGGGCACTTGTCCTCTTCGTTACAGACATCGTCCTTATCGTCATCCTTGCAGGCGCCGAGGTATGCTGTGAGGACTGCGCCGAATTCGAGAACACCACCTGGATTATCGAGATATTCCGAACCGCCGATATCCTTGGAGTCCTCATACTGTGAGAAAACGTCGGTTAGCATGTGATAGCGGAGAGCTGCGCCGACCGAGAATTCCTCGATAAGGAAATACTCGACACCGGCACCAAACATAATGGTCATTTGCTGGTCACGGAACTTGAACGAGTTGCCGTCCATATCGTTCACGTAAACCTGTTCGCCATCGTAATCTCTTACATGCCAGATATCCATACCGGCACCGGCTGTGAGATAGAAATTCGCTTCGGCTTCCGGAGTGATATTGTAGTAGGCCGCAACTTCCCAGATGTGATGACGGATACTCAGTTCCGATTCATCATCGGTGGCTTCCACGAGTGACTGGAGTTCGGGACTAACAAGTTCCGGGCCTCCCGTCGGACCATACATGCCGACCAGACCGATAGACCAGTGCTGATGGAGACCAAACTTGATCTCAGCTCCGCCCATCGGGCCAAGACTCCATTCGCCTCCGCTGATGAATCCGCCTCCACGAACACCGAGACCGATCTTGTCGGTCGTGTCGGCGGCGAAAGCGGTTGCTGCCATCATACAGATGATGACGAGTGCGGTAGCAATCTTGAATCCTTTCAGCAAGATGATTACCTCCTGTTTTACAGAGTGAGTGCAAACTACTCGCCTTTAGAGGCAAGCCAGGCCCTCAACTCCTCTTATGTTACTCTGTTTATCTTCTATATACTTAGCTGCTTTTTGCCGTTCAGACAGTTACCCAACTTAAATTTGGATTGGAAAGTAACATTACCCCCCAAAAAAATCAACAAAAATATGGATTTTGCGCTTCTTGTGAAACGTTGAATATAAACTGACAGATACGCAAATAACGGACGATAGAAGTCTCTGTTGTTGGGTAATAAAGACAGGAGACAGGTATAGAACCTGTCTCTGAATCGAGTGGGCTTATCAATCAGGATCGTAGTTCGTATAATCAAAGCAGTCAGGAGGTTCCGGTCCTCCAGCATACAGGTACTGGATCAGATATACAACATCATCAATATCCACAGACTCACGGCAGTTTGCGTCCCCAACCGCTGCTCGTGGCAGAGGAGCAGGACCACCGGCACCAATATATTCGATGAGGTATATAACATCCTCGATATCAATAATACCGTCGTTGGTGCAGTCACCACGTACAATTGCAAGAAGAGCACGGTCAGCGTTTACACGTCCCCAACCAACCTGATTGTTGACCCGAACGGTGTCATTCACTCCATATTGACTACGTTCGGATGAAAGCCGTACTATCCTTCGGATTCTATCAGTATCACCGATTAAATCCGGTCTCCGCAACATCAGTCTGGCAATGATCCCCGCAACCTGAGGACATGCTGCGGATGTCCCTCCGAACTTGCAATCGTAGTCGATGTTCTGAGGATCGCAGGTGATGTATGCCGGATTGTAGCCGGGAGTGCCTACTCGATCCAGTGTCCAGATGTCACCAGTTAGGTTACAAGCACCGGACGGGGCTACAACATCAATCTCCGAACCGTATTGGGAATAGTACCATTTCTGATCAGATCGATTTGTTGCTCCTACTGCAATCGCTTCCGGTTGACAAGCGGGGTGTCCAACCCATGAAACACTCCCATTTCCTGCTGCGAATACCATACAGACACCAGCGCTGTCACACCGGGCGATAGCTTCATCGATTTCGGGTGCAGGAGGATAATTATCTCGTCGTCCCCAACTGTTTGAAACCACTTTGGCTCCCTTGATTCGACAACTATCGAGCGCAAGGGCAATCATGACATTTGAAGCAGCACAAGAACCGACATCAGGGCATCTGTCAGCAAATATCTTCTGACCGACTATCTGTACATTGTAACCGGTCAGACCTGCAACTCCATTATAATTGTCCGTATTAGCAGTCAGAATTCCTGCACAACTCATGCCATGAGCCATATACTGTCCCGGTGTAATATCAGGATCCAAGTGGTAGTAGTCCCATCCTCCAACTATTCGCCCGACGGGTAAATCGGGATGTCCTTCAAATCCCTCATCAACAATTCCAACCGTGAATGGTGTCGTGGGTATGTAGTAATCTAGCGAAAGGTCGAAGTCGATATCCGCATCAGCGGTACCGCCACCTGAACCATCGTTTTTTAGATACCATTGATAGATGAAAAACTCGTCGTTAGGAGTATCGAAAGTCTCCCAGTTCGAGGCAAAAGTTGCTTTAGCAAGACTGAATAATCCTGTCTCGTATGCGCGGTTTCCCGCTGAGACAACATCTGTGGGTGAATCACCGCTCAGGCGGGCTATTCGTACGAAGTGATCTCCATAGAGACTGTCAACCAGTTCACAGCCAAGAGCATTCATTACAGAATCAATCTCGTAGTCGCTCACTGTCTTCAGGAAATGGAAATAGAGCAGGTCTGTCGGGTAATAATAGCCGTCATATCCATCATCATAAACACTGTTTGCAAATAGGATGCCAGAAGTCATGCGCAAATCACTCACCACATCTGAAACGAGTACCCTGGATTAACACCGAGAAGGGTAAACCCATCCGCCATCTGTTGAGGTGTAAACTCAGAACTAAGCGCAGGACTCCCGGCGATTATTCCTCCCCAGGTTGTGAATGAACCCGGATCTTCCTTTGCCACAACATATTCCTGCACAGTAGTCAAACTCATTTGTTCAGAATAGTTGTAGTAATAGTCATCACCGGTAATCTCGAAATCAGTCCCACCGAACGTTCCCATGTTCATTGCAAACGAAGCTTTAGCGAGGTTGAAAAGACCCGTTTCGTATGCACGGTTTCCTGCAGAAACTGCATCTGTTGGTGTATTACTGGTTAATCGAGCTATACGAACAAAGTGATCTCCATACAGGCTATCTACCAGTTCAAGACCGAGTGAATTAATTACAGAGTCGATTTGGTAATCCGTAACAGACGTGAGGAAGTGGAAGTACAGCAGATCTGTCGGATAGAAAACACTCCCATATCCATCATCATACAGATTGTTCGCAAACAGAATGCCGGGGAAATCACGAAGTTCCTCTACTGTAGTAGTTGAGCTATATCCCGGGTTTAGAGCCAGCAGAGTGAAACCATCAGCAATTGAGAACGGAGTAAAACACCATTCAGGGCATCAAAAGCTTCTATAGCATCCTCCCAGCTTGTGAAAGCTTCCGGATCCTGTTTTACTACTATGTATCCCTGAGTGGGAGTAAGATTGATTTGCTCGGAGTAGTTGTAGTAATAGTCATCTCCGGCCATACAGGGGGAGATGCTGACAATAAATACTACAAACAATGAAAATATAATTGCTCGCATTTTTTGTCTCCTTTTAAGAATCCCTTTTAGGTCGATTCAAACCACAATTTCGGTAATGAACCGATCTTCGGTTGAGTTAATGGCTCCAAATCGTGTTGGAGCTATATTTGTTTTGACTCACTCAGCCCAATCTTTCGGATTGAGGCGGATGAGTCTCGTGCCGCCATCTTCCGGTCTTATTACTCGTATTACCTCCTTTGAAGAAATGTCGATTTGAAGGATCGGACCGAACCAGTAGCCTGTGCCACCGTCCAGAATGAAGAATGATTCTCCGCCTGGCAGTATCTGTATATCTGTGGGGGCTATCCCCTCATAATTGGATGCTATCTCATCGGGTGTAATATATGGCAAAAGATCTCCGGTGTTGATGTAGTATATATCCACACCCGAAATCCATGGGGCATCGAAACCGGCGTTATATGACAGAAACAGACGCTTGCCATCCGGATGAAGTGCTGCACCACGATATTTGACCCTATTCTCCATCAGTTCCTGATCAATGAGTGTCAAGCTGTCAAGGTCATAAACCTGCAGGAAGTAAACGATATCAGGGATGAAAGAGTTAAGAAATAGGTAATCTTCTGTAATCCAACGAACACCCGTTATATGCAGAGTATACCCGTCCTCATCCAGAACAGGAATCGAGCTGATAGTAGTCGGCAGTTCATCATAATCGATAATAAACAAGCTGTCAGTAGCCCTTTCAAGCGCTACGAAAATACGCTTCTCACTTGGATGTAACGCACCACCCCAGTTGATGATTGAATCGCTGAAAACGATTCCAAGATCCGGAAGTGTAAGCACCGCGAGGACATTGCCACTCGTGAGGAGGACTTGTTTATCATCTTCTGATATAATGGCTGCCCATGCACCCAAACCTGACAAGTAAGACACAGTATCTCCCGTTGCGGTTCTCGTGACCCAGGTCTCACTCGTCCCAATGTTAAGATTGTAACTTGAAGTGTAGACAGCGTATTCGCCGTCGTGAGTGAAGGCAAGGTTACCAAATGGCTCACCACCGGTTGGTGATGTGTCGTATGTTGCCGTGTCAATAACCTCGCCGGTCTTCGAGCTGTAGGTCAGGATATACTTGGTATCTATCGTACTACCACAGTAACTGTAAACAAGATGATAGTCCGGTTCGTGTTCAGGCTCCGGTTCAGGACATGTCGGGCAATCATCATCACCGCACGAAACCAGAACGGTTACGCCAATGACAATCAGCCCGCAGATTACTGCGATTAGAAAACGTTTCATCCTTTTCCGTTCCTTTCAGACTCACGGCTTGATTGTATCCGGGCATGCACAAGAATGCCACACTCCACCCTATGCACGGGGAAGCATGCGGATACATAAGCCCATTTTTCTTACGTGAAGTCTCACCACAATAATCAATAACAATAAGTGCCTGCGACAGAATAATAACAGCAGCCACACTAATAGTCAATATGAATAATTCTGTCGATGTTCAGACGGAGGCGGGGTAGGTTTTGTTTAGTGAGAGATAGGCGAGTCTGACGTGTGGTTGGAGCACGTCCCAATGTGCCATCAATATCTCGCGCCTGAAGATGCTGGTGCACGAGACGTCCACCAGCCACGGAATATCTGCAGATGCTTGTGCACGGGACGTACACCAGCCACCTAATTAGTTCTGTTTGGGGGTGTTAGTTAAACAAACGTAGAAATCCGAACACTATTCTTCAAGTGTGAAATAAACCGAGTTGCTTGTCTGCCCTCTGGCTTCAAGGTGCACCAAACCCGATGCTGCGTAGGGCGGAACTTCCATCCAGACCAGTGTGTCGGACCAATATCGGATTATTCCCTCTATTTCACCGACCATGACACGGTTTGTGATTTTGTAATCGAGGAAACTCTCTCCGATAATAGAGATCGTATCACCGATGCCACCCACGTCAGGATCTAACTCCTCGATCCTAAATGCCAGGAATTCGAATGGTACTGATGCTGTACCAGACCTCTCAACAATTACAGGACCCGAATGAATATCCTTAGGAGTAATAACACCAATGCTGTCATCGGTCCAGAACTCGATCTCGGGTACACGTCTCGAATCCTCGAATGTCACGCTTCCACTAGTACCGAAACCACCGCCATGAATTACTACGGGAGTGAGTTCGCCCGCAGGATTGGGACGTATAGAATCTACACCGATTACAGTGAGCCAAACCGGATTTGTGAATACATTAAATCGTAGGATACGCAGCCATCCCGATTTTGAATCGTATGGTATAAGGGCGTGGGTACGATCCTGTAGATCAGTTTCTGATTTGAGCAGCATGGTATCCAGAAATATCTGCCCTCCATAGATTTTAGGACCGTATAACTCAATCCAGCTTCCATAGGGAGTTATCTCAGGTGAAATTCCCTGAAGCGCAAGAATGTTAATGAAGAGATTGTTGCTTTTTGCACCGTTTCGCCTTACCTGGACTTCAGATCCCCAAAGTCCATCCGGTATTATAAATGCAATTTCTTCCTCCGCCCAGTTAACGATCTCTGCTTCGTAGTCATCGAGTAAAACAACGCCATTACCACGTTCATTGCCAAAGCCTGTTCCATAAACCTCAATGGTGTCTCTATAAGTGGCAACATTCCTGCTAAGACTTGTAAGGATAATCCTGTCGAAAACAATGAACGGGTATGAAATAGGTTTATGACCTGACGGATAAACCGTAATATCTCCCGTAACCGCGCCATCTGGTATTGTTACAGTTATCTTAGCATCCAACCAACGTTCGATTTCAGCGTCAATTCCTGAGAATGTTACCCGGCAATCCTGTTTTAGATTCCCGAATCCCACCCCATTGATAGTAACATCATCACCAATTGCCGCACTATCCGGATTGGTTCCCAATATCCGTATTGAATGCCAGAGAGCGTAATATATGTCAGAGACACGACTCAGGTTGCAATAGTGAGGTTTGGGAGGTGTAGTTTCATATAGGTCAATGTAGCTTGTGTTTGTTTCCAGGAACCAATCGGCTATCATCAACTCATGATCCGCAGAGGTA
>Ga0272443_10000759_pt1 | contig 54798 bp, 50 predicted proteins | sample SSMAcet12_FD_193581 | JGI IMG/M metagenome (GOLD analysis project Ga0272443, IMG submission 193581) | Marine sediment archaeal communities from Little Sippewissett salt marsh, Falmouth, MA, United States - SSM-Acet-12 | ecosystem: Environmental > Aquatic > Marine > Wetlands > Sediment ... | reverse complement strand
ATCCATAATCAGCCATTAAATTAAATACACGCTCTTGAAAAACTTCGCGGTCCACATCTGTGACGATGTACGCGTTATGTTCCATTTTCTTATCGCTGTATAAATCGGTGACGGTTTTTCCTCTGGTCAGGAAGCCCTTGGTCTCCACGCGAATACCGACATGGTGCGTATTAAAAATTGAATCATCCGCAGCGTAAAGGACTGTTAATGGGTCATGCAGACTGACGCCTTGCTGATCAAAATCGAGACAATAGGACAGGACTCCTTGCATGACATCGCGGAAGAAATGGGCAGGTTTGCTGCCAAGGGCGGCCACGTGTTCCAGGTCAATGGAAGTGAAATAAGCCTGCATAGTCACGTCCAATCCGCACATATAGACCGGCACCCCTGAAGTAAACACGATATCTGCCGCTTCAGGGTCAGCGTAGATATTAAATTCTGCGGCAGGCGTTACGTTACCAGAAGTGGCAGACCCGCCCATGATCACGATGCGGTTGATGTATTCCGGTAAATCTCGATATTTGATGAACGCCGTGGCAAGATTGGTCAGCGGGCCGACAGCGATCAATTCCAATGCCCCATTAAAACTGACAGCTTCCCTGTAAATCGCATCCCAGGCGGAAATATTGGGTACTTCTGAGCGATGAAGCGGTAGGTCGACCCCACCCAAGCCATCTTTCCCGTGAACTGCTTCTGCGGTGATCTGATCACCAAATAACGGCCTGGCAGCGCCTTTGTAAACAGGGATATCAGCCTCGATCAACTCAAGGACACGCAGCGTATTGCGTGTTGTTTTATCCACTTCAACATTACCGGCTACAGTAGTGATACCTAGAAGATCGAAGTTTTCAACCTTGTTTGCGAGCATGATCGCAATAGCGTCATCTACACCAGTGTCACAATCCAGAATGATCGGTATCTTATCCATGCTGCTCTTTCCCATAATAACGGACTGACTCAACAAGAAGATCAATAAAAGCTTTTCGGTCAATATCTATGTTGACCCTTGCATTTGGCGGCTGATTAGTGTGGCCAAAGCGGTCGGCTACGGTCATGCCCCGGCAATAGTCACCTGTTTTTTCAATCTGAATATATAGTTCTGTCGCTGTGAGGATCTCCGGATGCGTGAGAGACAGGACGGCAACTGCATCATGCAGAGGCGCACCGGCATAACCTTTTGAATGATGAAAGCTGTAAAAGAAATCTAACCATTCAGCGACCACTTTCGCTACAGGGTTATTTACAGCCCGAACACGTTCAAAGTCTTCTGGGAAGACCAAGGCTTTATGTGTCACATCAAGCCCAGACATCGTGATGGGAATCCCTGAGCGAAAAACAATATCGGCCGCTTCTGGGTCAACCAGGATATTAAATTCTGCAGCCGGCGTCCAATTGCCATGGGCAATGCCGCCGCCCATGAGAGAGATATGGGCAATCTTAACTTTGAGGTGGGGGTATAAAAGCAGGAGCGCACCCACATTTGTCAACGGGCCGGTGGCGATCAGCGTGATGGGCTTTTCACTCTTCTCAAGGATTTGTGCCATAAGTTCAATCGAATTGATTGGGAGAGGTTCAAGGGTGGGCTCAGGCAGTGTCGGCCCATCCAAGCCCGATTGTCCATGTACAGATGGCGCATTGATCGGCTCGCTCACAAGCGGCCTGGCACGGCCCATGGCTAATGGCACATGCAAGCCAATCAATGTCATAATACGCTGTGCGTTATGCGTTGTTTTCTCTATGGTCTGATTACCACAAACAGAAGTGCAGGCTCGAATATCCAGGATAGGGCTGGCATTGGCCAGCACCCATGCGATAGCATCATCGTGACCCGGATCGCCATCCAAAATAACTGGGATTTTTCTTATATCGGAATTTAACATAATTCCTCTGGTTATTAATTTTAATACATGTTCATCATGTCAGGCACAAGAAGAATGGTCGGTTCGAGACGTAAGTAAGCTGGTTGGGAGATAAGGTCAAGTGATCGTAGATTCCAAAATAATATAAATTAGAAAGAAAAGGAGCTGGTTCTTCACCAGCTCCTTTTTCATTACTATGCTTGTACTTAATTATTGTGAGCGATAGGCTGTGAAGAATTCCTCTGAACAGCCGGTTATCTCACCAGATGCGATCTTCTCGGCCAGTGCATCGACTTCGGCTAAGAGATCCTCGGGGATATCAATGGCCTCATTGACGGTAAGTGATGTGCCGCCGTTGGCTAATGTGAGGACGTAATCCTCGCCGCCGTTGAATTCTCCATTTTCTTCCATGTTCTGCATGACTTCGTAGACAGCGACATGCATATTCTTCAGGGCGCTCCCCAAGATTTGATCAGAATACTGAGGATTGGTGACCGTCCAGTCCTGATCCATACCGAAGATATAGCCATAGCCGCGCTCCTGCATGGCTGCAGCAGCCGCAGTGCTGACGTTGCCGCAGACACCGTAGATGATATCTGCGCCGTTGTCCATCTGTGTTTCGGAAATAGCTTTCCCTTTGTCTGTATCATCCCAGGAAGCAATATTGGCCGCGTTATCCATATCGGTTGGGTCATAACCCAGCACCTGGACATCTGTACCATGTACTTCGTTGTATTCCATTGCACCGGAGTAGAAGCCATCCATGAAGGAAAGGACGACAGGACCTACAAAGCCAGTCCAGGTTCCCAATACACCAGTTTCACTCATGCCCGCTGCCAAATAGCCGGCTAGGAAGGAGCTTTGTTCCATGTACGCATCAATACCGATGAAGTTATCCTTGCCCAATCCATAAATATCAACACCGACGAACTTGGTTTCAGGATTTGCGTCAATGGCTGAAGCGCAGGCATCTGCCATCATGAAGCCAACGCAAATCACAACATCGGCTTCTGCGTCAAGACAAGCCTGGATGTTGGGCGCATAGTCATCAGCACTCTTGGATTCGATGTAGCTAATCTCTGATCCAAATTCTGTTTCAGCCTGCTCAAGACCTTTCCAAACAGCGTCGTTGAAGGACCGATCGCCAATGCCAGCACTGTCGGTAACCAGACAGGCGCTGACGGGCTCCTCTGCCACTTCCTCTTCTGCCTTGGGCGCGCAGGCAGCAAAAAGCAAGCTTGCAGCCACAAGGATGGTCAATAAAACAAGATATTTCTTAGTCATTCAGTTCCTCCTCCAAACAAATGTTAGGTGAAATTGAGTAAACACGAACTTACCTCATCTGTGTCTCTAGTATAATCTGGAATTCACCTCCTATCAAGAAGAAAGTAGATATTAAGGAATTACTTATTCTGCATTCGTAGAATCTACAGTTTTTGCTTCACCTTTTTTGACATTCATCATCATGATGAAGGCAAGCACGAAGAAGATGGGCGCAATTACCATCATCAGGCGGTAATCGTTGTTTGCAAGTTGAATCGTCCAACCGAAGAAGACCGGTCCTACGGTAGCGGCCAATTGAGAGAAGAAATAATACAAGCCTGTGTAGGTGCCGATATGCTCGTCATCGGTCATATCAACGACCATCGGCAGCGAATTCACATTGATCATCGCCCAGCCAATACCGGCAAGCATCAGGATGATTGAAAGAACGTAAAACCCAGACCCCATCAGGGAAGCGAATTTCGTCGTCAGGGTGCCAGCAGGGATCACATACATCAGGATGACACTGGCAACCATGATAATTATGCCGATCATGATGGTCCGCTTCCTTTTGATCTTGCTTGCCAGGATGCCGGCAGGGACCGCCATGAGCATAAAAATCAAGCCGATATATGAGATTTGAAATGCGCTGTCTCCGCTGTTCAACCCAAGGTAGTTGACACCGTAAAGAGTGAAAAAAGTATCCAGTGCATTATAGGCGATGAACCAAAACATGATTGCAAGGAGAATGAACATCGGGCTTTTGTCTTTTTGAGTGAAGACATTCCCCAGATTTTTAAAGACATTCCTCTCCATATTGGTGTCTTCGCTTTTAGCTGATAAATGCAGTTTGGACGCGATGTACTCTTTTGGCTCGCGGATGAAAATCAGTACCAAAACTGCTGCCACCACCACCAAGCCACCACCCAGGAAGAAGGGGTAGCTCGGATCGAGGTTGTAAAGCGGGCCACCGATTAGGGTCGCCAAGACGGTGCCCAATCCGCCCATTAGGTTAATCACGCCGTTCGCCTGTGAACGGTGCTTCGAGGGTGTGATATCGGGCATGAGTGCCACTACTGGTGTTCGCCAGAAGGCCATTGCCAGGAGCAGCGTGATGCAGCTGAAGATGAATAATGGCAGGACATGCGCGAAAGGGATAATGCCGAACATGGCTGCTGCAAGCGGCGCACCCACGACGATGAAGGGCAGGCGCCGTCCAATGGGTGATCTCAGACGATCAGAAAACACGCCCAGGGGCGGTTGAATGATCAGAGCAGCGATATTGTCCAATACCATAATGAAGGAAATGAATCCAGCCTCCAGACCAAAACGCTGGTCGAGGATGAGGGGGACAAAGGCATTATAAACGGACCAGATAACGCTGACCCCAAAAAAACCGAAACCCAGTAAAAATGTTTTAAGATAGTTCATTCGTTTTGATTCCATAGTTTCTCCTTTAGGTTTGATCATGTGTGTTGTGGGGGTAATCGGCGTGATAGCCTAGTTCTTCCAGAAAAGTCAGGTCTTCCTGGCTCAATTCTGCATAAGGGAGCAGGTCGGGTCTTTGTTGCAGGGTCCGGCGGAGTGATTCATGCCGCCGCCAGCGGTTCACTTCTGCATGGTCTCCAGACAGCAGGATTTCAGGAACAACCCAGTCCCTGAATTCGGGCGGACGGGTGTAATGTGGATATTCCAGCAAGCCTGTGGCATGCGAGTCGTTAAGGAATGCATCCGGATCTCCCAGGACGCCGGGGAGGAGGCGTGTGACCGCATCGATGATGACAAGGGCGGGAAGTTCCCCCCCCGTCAGGACATAATCGCCAATTGAAATCGAATCACTCACCAGGTGTTGGCGGATGCGTTCATCCACGCTTTCATAGCGGCCGCAAAGGAGTGCGACGCGGTCAAGCTTTGATAAATCAAAAGCGATCTCCTGGGTGAATGGCCTGCCCTGGGGTGACATCAGGATCACCGGACATGCCGGCGGGGAACCGAGGATGCTTTCAACGGCAGAGAAAACAGGTTCGGGCTTCATTACCATTCCACCGCCGCCGCCATAGGGCGTGTCATCGGTCGTGTGATGTTTATCCACTGCCCAATCCCGGATATTATGGACCTGAACCTCAAGCGCGCTGAATCCTTGCGCTCGCTTAAGAATACTTGCATTCAGATAGGGATTAAATACTTCGGGAAATAATGAGAAAATGTCAAAACGCATGTATGGATTCTAGCGTGAAGCTTGATTCCTGACAAGCGTTTTTTCTGACCAATATCACCAAGAACCCTGATAATTTTGGAAGTTTTCAGGTGAGGTCAGCAATTCCGGATCCTCCAGATCGTTATTATCAATGAGGATATCTGCTTTAGCAAACGGCCGGGCAAGTCGAAGATATATTTCCTGTCCGGGTATGTAGCGCTTCCGATAGCGTTCTTCCGCCATTTCCCGGGAACCGTACAGGGCTGCGTCCCTACTCGCACCGCGTTGGATGGTGGTTTTGAAATCTGCTTCCAGGAAGATTTTCAGATCCCAAAAGGGTAGCAGTTCGGGTCGGAGCAAGAAGATCCCATCCATAAGAAGAATGGCGTCTTGTGTTGTGGTTTGGAAGGGCAAATTAACAGGCTTGTCTTCAACAAGATCAAAGACCTGCGTCTGGAAACGCAGGCTGCCTCCCGAGCCCAAAGGCTGGAGTAAATTCCGGATCAGCTTTGAATAGTCATATGAATCATGGAAGAAGCCTTCCGGGGAGAGGTCACCGCGCTGGCGCCTGACCGATTTGGGATTGTGAAACCCGTCCACGCTGACACGGATCACCTCACGGCGACTGCCTTCGAGTGCGATAGCGAGTCCGTCCGCGAAACACGTTTTCCCGGACGCGTCCACACCGTCAACAGCGATCCGCAGGGGGTGAGTGCAGCGCATTTGAGCGATATTCTGCGCCAGATATTTAAGCAAAGTTTCTAATTTCCCGTCACGCATGACAAGTTCCATAATATAGATAACCGCACCTGGAAGCGACTCTAGGCGCGGTTTATAAGCAAGCAAGGGCAGGGTATTGCTAAAAGATATTAATCACCTGGAAGATCTCTAGCGCGGCAAAGACAAGACAGGCACACACACCAAGCACGACAATGACAACGGCCGCGATGATCCAGCCTTTTAACTTGCTGGGTTTCTTTTCCTGCTGTGAATCCTGCTTTGGTAAGGCTTTTTCGACCGGTTCGGAGCCCCAACGCCTGACGTCGTTGGCAGCGCTTTCATCCTGGATGGGCGAACCCCACCGATCGTGCTTCTCTTGCTGCGGTTTGGGTTGGGCGGAGGGCTCCTCCGGTTTGCTCCATTCTTCCGCTGAAGCATTCATGAAATCTTGAAAATTATCGTCATCAGGAATATGACCCATTGTTTTCTCCTGAATATGGTTGGATATTTTTATTCAGTATACACCAGAATAAGGATTGGGAAAAAGAGAAATACCCTCTTCAGCAAGATAATCGCAGAATTTGACAGAGTTTTTTCTGACACTGATAGTAAATTAAAGACCCCATCCTCTGACTTTGCGATTGCCCTATCATCTTCATGCAGACTGCACTGCACATGAAAATGCAATAGAATAAATGTAGGTAGAGGTAGGTGTCTGATGCAATATCGTGAAGTCCAGGTCAAAGGCATTCTTAATCGCGTCCGAGGAGTGGACGATTGGTTTGGCCTGTCTTATAACATGAACCTCTACCGCGGCTGCGAGCATCAATGCATCTACTGTGATACGCGCAGCCTATGCTATCAGATCGAGAATTTCGATGATGAGGTATTGATCAAAATCAACGCGCTGACACTCTTGGATGATACCCTGCCGCGCAAACGGAAAATCGGCATCATCGGATTCGGGTCAATGAATGACCCGTACACCTTCGCTGAGGAGCAGTATAACCTGACCGGGGAGGCATTGAAGATTGTGGCGAAATACCGCTTCCCGGTACATATCATTACCAAATCGGATATGGTCTTGAAAGACCTGGGGACACTCAAACAGATCAACCAGATCAAAGCCCGTGTGAGTTTCACCGTGACCACGGCAGATGATGCGCTGGCAAAGGTTCTGGAGCCCTGGGCGCCTTCACCCAGCCGGCGGCTGGCAGCCATGAAGCAGCTTTCTGAAGCCGGGATCGAGACGGGCGTGGTGATGATGCCTGTCCTGCCTTTTATTGAGGATACACCGAAGAACGTCCTGGGTGTGGTCACTGCGGCAGCGGAGTACGGCGCTGATTACCTCATCCCTTCATTCGGGATGACGGTCCGTGAGGGACAGCGGGAGCATTATTATATGAAGCTCGATCAGCATTTCCCGGGAGTGCGAGAGCAGTACGAGCAGACATTTGGTTTTGCTTATCACTGCCCGGCAAGGAATACCGGCAAGCTGTCCCGGATTTTCATGGATGCATGTAAGGCACACAATTTGAAAACACGCGTCACCTCTTACCCCCAGGAATCAGGGCAATCTCAGCCCAAATTGTTTTAACCTTTTAATGCAATCCCTTTTTCATCCACGCGCACGAAAAGAGCGGCGATAGTCACCAGCAGGCCGCTGATGCCAAAGGACAGGATTGACCCAAGATATCCTGCACCATTCAACTGTCCAATGACCTTGCTCATCTCGTGGTCCCGTTTTTGACTCTTGAGCGCATCATAGATCAATGCTTCAATCGCACTGGAACTGAAAGCGAAACCAAGACCGGTGATCATGGCATCAAGGGTGAGTACCCCGTAGTCTTTGACGAACAGAAACAACAATCCCCCACAACCTGTTGATCTGGAGGTAGTTGAACCCTCGGCTTTGAAAGGACAGGGTCATGGAATTGATATAGAAGTAAGGAGTCGTCAGGAATATCACCAGGAATAATCGGTTGATATTATCGCACGTAGAGTTAATATTTTGAATCTTCATTGACTTCTCACCTATCTGCAAAAATATCCAAACAATAATTATAGGATTGATTAAGGCAGGTTAATGCAAGGATCCCGGTAAATGTTCCGGGACCTTTGCTTAGATTATTTAATTGTGGATCAGTTTTCTTCATTCTGCTTTGAATTTGATCGCTGAGCGTCCTTTGATGAAGGAGAGGTAGAGGCGCTTGATCGAATCGACCGCCATTCCGAAGATCGATAATCCCAGCAGGACATTGAGGGCTGTGTTGGCAATGTTGGATAATTCCATGGAGGTCATCTGTGCATTGGAGAACATTGCCTGCCACGCCATTGTGTCGATTGTGAGGATTGCAGGACCACTGAGAATTGCAAATGTGACCGCGATCTTGAAAATATTTACGAGGATCTTGCCGATCGAGCTGAATTTATCCCAATATCCCATCCGGATCAGGTACAAAGCCAGGGCAATATCCAGGACAATGTAGGATGTGATCCAGGGGATATACTGAGGGAAGTTGGCGTTCAGGATCGGTATGGAATTCCAGCCCGTATCATTCAGATAGTAGATGCCAATCTTGTCATAAAAGAAATTCAATACGGCAATGAAGAAGATATTCATTGTGATCTCAACAGCCAATTCAGCAATCTTAACATGCTCGTAGTCTTCTTCTTCATGCAGGTGTTCCGGATCCCAATCCTCATCAAGATCAACTTCCCAATCTTCGGGGGTGGTGCGCTCAATGGCTGCAAAGGAAAGGGTCACGAAGCTGAAGGCTGTGAACAATCCACCGAAAAGGTCCCCCAATATCTCAAGGACAGATCCCAATATTCCGGATTCAAATCCTGATTGGCTGATCAGACCGATAAAGAGGCCCAGCAGCCCCACAGCCCCGACAACGATCAATACGATCTTCAGAACGAGGATGTACAGTGGGAACAAGCGCGGTCCGATCAGGAAATTCTTCGTGCCGTATTGGTCAGCCATTTTTCGCGGGGAGCCGTATTCCTTCAGAACGGTTTTGATCGTCTCTTCATCTGGTTCCTGGCCCGGGTTTGGGTTGCGATCTTCGACCGTATCCATCAATGTGGAACGGATTTCTTCAATGATGTCATCCCGGTTCTTTCGCAGCAACAGGTGGCGTCGAACTTCACTAAGATAGAGTTCAATTAATTTCATTGTAAATCTCCTTTTCAGAATCTAATAAGTCATCAACAGTTGTTTTGATCCTCGACCATTCCAGGGTCATTTCTTTGAGGGTCTTGCGCCCAAAGTCACTCAGAATGTAATAGCGGCGGGGGCGTGAGGTCTCCATTCGCCAATTGCTTTCCAGCAGCTTTTGGTCTTCAAGGCGGCGCAGGAGGGGATAGAGCGTTCCCTGGTCGACTTGCATGCCCTGTTCATCAAGACGTGTCATCAGGGAGTAGCCGTACTGCTCTTCATCAAGCTGGCTGAGGACCGCCAGGACGATCACCCCACGGCGGAGTTCCTGGACAAGCTTTTGGATCTGGTCATGCAGTGCCTTATCTGTCATAATTTATAACCTTTCGTTATATATTACTTACTATCATATGATATATTATAGTGTATAACACACAGTATGTCAAGACCCAATCAATAATTTTCGTTATGGATGAACCGAAATCTTCTTACTTTCCAGGAATCACTTTCCCAAATGATGTTAAAATGATGTTTATGGAGAATACGATCTTTTATACTGATAACCTCGAAGTACTCAATTCGCTGGAGGATGAGGCCATTAACCTGATCTATATTGATCCTCCTTTTAACACCGGAAAGCAGCAGGCTCGCAAGCAAATTTCCGTCGAGCAGGATGAGAACGGCGATCGGGTGGGTTTTGGTGGCAACCGGTATCAGACGAAGATCATCGGGGAGCGCGCCTACCGGGATTACTTCGATGACTATCTGGGTTTCTTGGAACCGCGTCTGAATGCGGCTTACCGCGTGTTGAAAGACAATGGCAGTCTATATTTCCATATTGATTACAGGGAAGTACATTACTGTAAGATCCTGTTGGATGAGATCTTCGGTCGAGATTCGTTTATTAATGAGATCATCTGGGCCTATGATTTCGGCGGGCGTTCAAAGACACGCTGGCCGGCCAAGCATGATAGCATCCTGTTTTATGCCAAAGATCCCGACCATTACACCTTCAACCGGGAGGATGTGGACCGGATCCCATATATGGCGCCCGGTTTGGTTGGGAAAGCAAAAGCTGAACGTGGTAAGTTTCCGACTGATACCTGGTGGCATACCATCGTTGGGACAAACAGCAAAGAAAAAACTGGTTATCCAACGCAGAAACCGCAAGGCGTTCTCACGCGGATTATCTCCGCTTCATCACATCCGGGTGATCTTGTGCTGGATTTCTTCGCCGGAAGCGGGACGGTCGGCGATGTATGTCTGCGCCTGGGGCGTCGGTTCATCCTTGTGGATAATAATCCGCAGGCGATCGCAGTGATGAAAAAACGGTTTGAAGGGGAAGAGTCGATCAGATGGATCGATGGGAAACCTCAATCTGCTTCGTAGAACAGCGGGTGACGGCGCAGCCGCCAGGCGATCTCGTGGTTTGGGATCAGGTGCTGACCTTCTTGACCCTGCGTGTCCTTGAATTCAATCCCGCTGAAGATGATTAACTGGTCGATGATCGCATCCACGAACTGGTCCAGGTCACCGTTCAGGGCAGACCAGTTCACCAGGATGCAGGTGTGCGGGGAAACTGAAGAGAGGATCATCCCGGGCTGTCCACTGCTGATAGCAGGGATTTCACAGTCGACTTCGGGGTCGCCTTTGACGAAACGGTCCACAATCCCAACGTTCAATGCCCGTTTGCGTTCAATCGTTTCAGCGATCATATAGCTGCAGTCAGGGAGGTCTTTATCGATATTGATCGTGGAAAATGCGGCGATCTCATCCATTGCGGGATGGAAACAATCGATTTCGCCGACAATCAGGTTCATGGTAGACAATTTTCGGTTGATCTTTGTACGGACATCCTGCTTGAAATGAGAGATATCGGTTGGGTTTATAAAGCGTTCGTTAGACGTTGCCAGCCAAAAGTTCAGGTCGAGGGTCTGCACGTCCAGCGCCCGACCGGCACGGATGATGACCTGAATCTCCTGGAGCGGCATCCCCGCTTCAGTGGAGAAGGAGAACTGGTACACACCCGGCTGGAGAGTCTCCTTGTTGTCGCGCGGAAAGAAGAAACAAACCTCCCCATCCGTACCGGTCATTAGCCCATCTGAGATAAGGCGAATGAATTCGTTATTTGGCGGATCGTGGTGATAAAGCTGTTTTCCACCGGGCGTGGTGATCTGCTTAATGGCAACAGTCTCGCGGGTGACCTGAGAACGAGCTGCCAGCAGGAAGGAGACATCTCCCTTTTCTATCTTGAGCATGAAATCTTCATCAGGTGAAATTCCCTCATGGACCTCAATGGTCAAATCTGGATATTCGACCAGCTCAACCTCTTTAAGTTCATTTGAGAACTGGGGATGGAAGCGAACGTTTGATTTCAGAGTCTTGAAAAGTCTGTCTCCGAAGGCTTCCCAATAGTCCGCGGAGGCGATCATCAGGATGAAGAAATACTGGCTGGCGGAAGGCGAGCAGATCAGCGCACGGCCAAGACCTTGCTCCTCTGCATTGTGGAAACAGACCTTATAGGCAAAGCCTGTTACCCCCTGGATGGCATCCGTACGGGCTTTTGTCAGGCTGAAATCATCGAAGTTTTCCATGAAATCGGCAGCGAGTTCATCGTTGAGTTCAGCAATCGAAGTACCTTCTTCCAAATTTCCACCCATGAGGGTGATCTCCAGGTTGCCGTCTTCTGAATACATATACACGGAACCGTCAATCTCCAGCTCAAATCCTGAGATTGGGCGGAAAGAGAATCCGGATTCTTCGATCTCAATTTCCTGGCTAAATTGAATATTGAGATCGCCGGGGATAGGATTGTCCTGGGGCATTTGCTCTTTTGTCATGCTTATGTTTTGGAACCAGAGGTATCGTCAGGTCTCATTTTACACTAGAAATGAAAGATGGGTATCATCCATTCATGGGTAATCGCACTAAAAATGAAGTAAAAAAAGCTTTTGTGTCTCAATTTTAATGAAAATTCAGATAGGAACTTTTTTATTTATTTTGGTGAACCAATAAGGATTTGGAAAAGTTTATTTAAGTGTTTTGTTGTAGAAATAAACACCCCTTCCTGCCTGCTGGAACTTCGTTTGCAGGTTTCCTTCCCCTGCTTTCAGGGGAAGGAACGAGGATGGGGTCAGAAAAGTGGTTAAAGTGATGCATTTCACGATATATTTCATTTATTTCTCTGAATCAACAATTAAGATGCGATTGTCCTAACATCGATCCTGACGTGATTATTCACGCCGGCTATTGTGTTATTATGTTTGAGTGACCCGTTAGAATTTTGAGGTAATTTTGCTATGAAAAGACAGGCTTTCCCGATCCTGGAATACGACAGTAACCCTGAAGCGATCCTGGAACCATCAGCGCTCATCCGTCCTATGGATGTCCCGGAGCATTGTGTGATCTGTTTCTTCAGGGAGGTCATTGACTGGCTTGTGGAGAATCACGAGACAAAGATCGTTGATTATTCTATCTCTGAGATTGGGCAGCATCCATTTTATGAAATGACATTTGAGGGCAAGCGCCTGGCATTCTTCCACCCCGGCATCGGAGCACCGCTGGCTATCGGCCTGTTTGAAGAGGCGATCGCGCGTGGGTGCCGTAAATTCATTGCCTGCGGTGGGTGCGGTGTTCTGGATAAGGAGATCGCGGTCGGCCATTTGCTCCTGCCAGTGGCTGCAATCAGAGGTGAAGGGACTTCTTATCATTATCTGCCCCCCTCGCGAGAAGTAAAGATGTCTGAACGCGCCCTGGCAGCGATTGAGTCCGTGCTGGACCGGCATCAGGTTGACTACCTGCGTACAAAGACCTGGTCGACGGACGCGATCTACCGGGAAACAAAAGAAAAAACGGCCGCATATATAGATGAAGGCTGCCTGGCTGTGGAAATGGAAGCCGCAGCTTTCTTTGCTGCTGCAAGGTTCCGGGGGGTTGACTTCGGCCAGATCCTGTATGGCGGCGACGCAGTGATCTCCAGCGGATGGGATGGGCGCAGATGGACTTCACGGGCGGAGATTCGCCTGGACCTGTTCAGGCTGGCGGCGGAAGTTGTCTTTGAACTGTGAAGATATACCACGCTGGTTCATTCGGGTATAGTTAAACGACTACAAATGATCTAGGAGAAACGATGACGGACCTTTCTGCAAACATCCTGTCGAGGATTGAAAATCATCAGATTGACAGATTGCCTTTGGGCGAAGAGATGCTCTTCCCATTTTATGAGGGCTTGTCCCTGGTCAATATTCCCGGAACGGTAACAAAATTGTTAGGCGCACCGAGTTTTGGCAAACCTGCATTGGATGAAGCTGTTCTTGGTCAATTGGATGAATCATATGAAAAGGTGATCCTCCTGCTGGTCGATGCACTGGGGTATTTCCTGCTGCGCGACTTGATGGCGTCAAATGAGCAGCTGGTCTGGTCCCGATTCCTCGACAGAGCGCTTTTCAGCCCGATCACCAGTATTGTCCCCAGCACGACCGCTTCCGCGCTGACCACTCTCTGGACCGGAGAGGGTTCAGCCGCGCATGGGGTCATCGGTTATGAGATGTGGGCGAAAGAATTTGGGATGGTGATGAATAACATCCTGCATTCACCTTCCAGCGCTCACGGAGATGTCGGCGGCCTGGTTCGCTCGGGATTCGATCCGCACGAATTTCTCAATATGCCGCTTTTAGGTACCCATCTGAAAGCGCATGGAATCCCCTCATCCGCATTCCTCCACAGTTCAATCGGGCACTCAGGCTTATCCGTCATGCAGCTTGAAGATGTGAACCTTAACCCGTATGTTGATGAGGCTGATTTATGTGTGAGCCTGAAAAATTTCATCAACAGCCGGGAAGGCATCCGAGAATATGTCTATGTTTATTACAGCCACGTAGATACGCTCATGCACCGGTTTTCCGATGAGGATGCGCGGGTTTCCTTGCAGTTCAACGCCTTTTCGGATATGTTTGACAGGGGATTCCTGCAGAATTTGACTTCATCTGCCAAAGAGAAGACTTTGCTGATCCTTACAGCGGACCACGGTTCCATGACCACACCCAGGAATCCCAGATACGATTTGCAGAATCACCCCAAACTGATGGAATGCCTGGTGATGCAGCCTACCTGTGAGAACCGCCTGGCCTTCTTTTTTGTCAAACCGGGTCGCATGGGGGATGTCAGGGCATATTTTGAGAAAACCTGGCCGGACGAATTTATCCTTTTGGACCCGAACAGAGCGTTGAATGAGGGTCTTTTCGGTAAGGGGCCTTTCAAGGCTCGGGCTCGTGAACGGCTGGGGGACCTGATCGTTGCAGCGAAGGGAAATGCTTATCTCTGGTGGGCAAAAAAACCAAATCCGCTGGCTGGGCGTCATGGCGGTCTCAGCGATAGAGAAATGCTGGTGCCTTTTTACGCGCTGCCATTGGATTTGGTCAGATAAGCGTGGGTTAAGCTGATTAATTCTGCTTCTTTTTCAACCTTATGCTGAAGTCAGGTAACGGGACAACTCCCAATCCGTAACATTCATGCGGAAGTCTTCCCATTCTGCCTGGCGTGCTTTCATAAAGGCGTCAGTGAGGTTATTACCCAGGGCTGCTTTCAACAGTGCATCAGCATCAAAAGCAGTCAGAGCTTCGAACAAAGAACCGGGCAGCATGTTGATCCCCATTTCACGGCGTTTCTCGTCAGAAAGTTCATAGACATTGAGTTGATTCAAGGGCTCCGGGGAATCCATTCCTTTATCAATCCCATCCAGGCCTGCTGTCAGCATGACGTTGAAGGCGAGGTATGGGTTGGTGGAGGGGTCGGGGCAGCGCAGTTCCAGACGGACCGTTTGAGGTTTATCCGGTACCGGTTGCGGGATGCGGATCAATGCCGAGCGGTTGACCTGCGCCCATCCGATATACACCGGGGCTTCATAACCCGGTACCAGGCGCTTGTATGAGTTGACCGACGGTGCGACAACTGCTGCTAATGCCCTGGCATGGTCAAGCTGACCAGCGATGAATTGATATGCCATTGTCGAGAGTTTGAATGGGTCTTCCTCATCAAAGAACAGGTTGCTACCGTCCAGACTGAAGATGGATTGGTGGCAGTGCATGCCGGAGCCATTGATCCCAAAGACCGGCTTCGGCATAAAGGAAGCGATCAACCCATGCTGGGCTGCGATCGCTTTGACAGCGTACTTAAGTGTCAGTACATTGTCGGCTGTCCGCAGTGCATCTGCAAAATGGAAGTCAATTTCATGTTGTCCCAGGGCAACTTCGTGGTGGCCCATCTCGATTTCGAGCCCCATTACGCTGAGGGCATCCATCAATTCCGTCCGCACCTGGACGGCTTCATCATTCGCCGAGAAGTCAAAATAGCCGCCGATATCATGGGGGACGGGATGGATATTCTCTTTGCCGTTCTGCAGGAAGAGGAAAAACTCCGGTTCTGGCCCGACATTGAAGACCCATTTATGCTCGTCTTTCAGCTTCGCCAACTTACGCTTGAGCACGCCGCGCGGGTCGCCGTCAAAGGGCTTACCATTTTGATGATAAATATCGCATAAGATTCGGGCGCGTTTCATTTCTTCTGGTGTCCAGGGCAAAACAGCATATGTGTCCGGGTCCATCACCAAGCGCATATCACTCTCCTGAATGCGCGCGAAGCCCTCCACGGATGAACCGTCAAACCAGATGCCGTTCTTGAGAACATTTTCGACCTGGTTGATCGGGCAATCCACACTCTTGACCACGCCGTTCACATCCGTGAACTGAAACGAAATGAATTTTATATCGTCCTGCTTGATTTTTTCCAATACATCCTTGCTGTTCATTACTACCTCCATTAAACACGAATCAATTCATCCGCCGGAGCACAGAATTTATTCATATGCAGAAGTGACTTGCCGCTTTAAATAAATACAGTCGGAAGTGGATTTCACTATGTTAGCTTTGGCCTGTGTGTCGCCACACAGTTTTCAGCACCCATTTAAGAATAAGGAAAAATTGGACCCGTGTTCAGGCCCAGGAGGCTTCCGCTGATCACTCGATTTTTCCCGTTACCCGGGTTAGCACTCTCTTCGCAAAGAGGAACCTCCACCTCGTCGTCTCATCAATTCATTTTGATGAGAGTCAGCCGCTTGATTTCCTGTTATTCACTTGTTTGCTCCCACCATTACCTGATATATCAAAATGATCTTGTTGGCTCCGTTCAACCATTTTGACATGAGCGTTTATATCATAGAATCCGATTATTGGCTAGGGTGATGGAATCGAAGATAAATAAAGTCGTGGAAATAAGCTGTCATTATTCTTTGAACAACGTTACGATTTTATCAACGGCATTCTCGATTTTCGTTTTACGGAAGAAACTGAGCCATTTCACACTTGCATGCCCAATGATATTGGCACTCTTTTGTTGTCCACATAAATCAGAGAATTCTTGTAGCGCCTGCTTTGCGCCCATCGAATCTCTAAATAAATGGGTCAGGAGAAAGGCCGTGCGATAAGCCTTCAAACTGCCTGCATAGCCGACCAGCCAGGAGCGCATTGGTGCTGAGATACGGGCGCCGTTAACGGGTGATGCCAAGATAAGGCCTTCATCATCTTCAGCAAGATGGGGATGGGTTCTCAACTTGACTGTTTCAGCGACCACTGGAGCCGCCTCAACCGGCTTAATTCTTTCCAATCGTACGGAATGACCATCTGTGATAAGCGCTTTTTGCACCGCTTCACATACCTTTAGAGTATGTCCAGTACGCGACGAGAAAAAAATCATAATTTTCATGTCTAAACCCCTTTTTCTGTTTGAATACAACAAAATAATCATAACACGATCTTTGGGTGAACCTATGGAGCACTATAAAGGTCCATTAATTACTTGACAAAGAACAAAAGTTCTGTATAATTAGAACATAAGTTCGATTATTGCTATAGGAGCAGCCAATGAGTGTCTCAAACCTGCTAATGAATGCCAGAAAGACCTATCAACATTTCTTCCCCGGATCACTCCTTGAGCGTCAAACGCGAGCATCATCAAGATCGCAGTGCGGACATACTCATACCAATTTGGCGCTGGTTGATCCTCCACTTGAAAACGACCTGCAGCTGCCATGCCGTACCATCCTTCTTGGTGAGTGCACGGATGGGCTGCCTTTCCTGATTAAACTTGGCGATTGGAATATTGGCGCGATCCTGATCGGTTGCCAGGATGGCTGCGGTAGGACACGCCAGCTTCAGGTCATGGTAGACTCCGCCGTCCACACGCATTTACCACATGAACTACAGATCGCAATCCTGACAAATGACCCTGCGGGCTGGGATTCCTTTCGGGATTCGCCAGGGCAAAAGCGGTATCTGCACTGCGTTCATGCCTGGAAGGATGACCTGGCAGAGAAAACAATCAAACAGATCACAGAACTGGCAGAAGCACGCCGCCAGGGGAGGCGCAAGGGAACAGATGTGTTGTTCCTCCTGGACAATTTCGATGCTGTGGAGGAATTGAGCTACGAAGCCCAGGTGAACCTGCACTGGCTTCTGGAATATGGGGCGCAGTCCGGAGTGTGGGTGGTTGGCACGATCAATGCAGACCTGGCTGATGGTTTTCGTTATTGGGTCAATACTTTCCGTACACGGATCGTGGGCAGGGTGGGGCAGCCGGATGACGCGGAGGCATTGTCAACGCGAGCAAATTCTCAGGCGACCGGTCTTGAGGAGGATGAATTTCAGGTATGGACGGGCAGCAACTGGCTGACTTATAAGCTGCCGCCTTGTGGGGCATGATGTTTACAGGAGGCATGATGGATATCGGCATGTTGTGGTTTGATAACGATCCCAAATCGGATGTATCGAGTAAGGTGATCAGAGCTGCTGCGTACTACCGCAGTAAATATGGCAGGGAGCCCAATCTTTGTTTTGTGCATCCCAGTATGATCCCGGAAGCGAAAACGAATGCAGGCAGGATTGCTGTTCGGACGAACAATACGGTCCTTCCGCATCATTTCTGGATAGGCGTCCAACAGCAAAAACTATCACAAATGAATTTAACCCGTCCCTGATCCTGTTCTGTGGACGCCTATCCGGGCAGCCGTGCTGCCAAATCAACAGTCGCCTGAATTCCTGCGTAGGAATAAAAAGCACTGATGACAGCACGGCTGACTCTTTTTCTCTCAAGATGGAATGATCACATTTGAGATTCTGTATTAATGGGAAATGATGATCTGACTTGCGGACATCGAAGGCTTCGAATATCCAGATATGCTCAGCATGCGGTATCCATAGGTGTTGAGGACGAGCGTCTTCCCGATGCGGGTTTCTGTCACGGTGTTGGGTGTGTAAACGTGGATATGCCCGTGCAGGTGTAACGCCGGCTGAAAAGTTTTGATCAGCCAGATGAAGGCTTTCACGCCCTGATGCGCCGGGTCACTCTGGTCGTGGATTCCCCAGGGTGGGGCGTGGCTGATGAATACATCCAGATACCGGCCGTATTTAACTTTATTCCAGAGGAGTTTCGGAACAAGATGCAGAACCATATACCACATTTGTATCTGGGAATATTGGTACCTGCCGAGGTTATAACGCAGCGAGCCCTCGATCCCTGCGATCAGGAGACCAGTCTTGGGTTCCTGGAGGACTTGGCGGTGGACATCAACAGCGCCCCAAGGTTCTTTTCGAGGGCCGGCGACGCCATCCTCAACCAGGTTGGCATGGTTTCCCCGCACGTAATACAACGGGACATCCAGCATACTGATGATGTATTCGAGATAATAGTATGAAAGGTCACCGCAGCCAAAGACCAGATCAATATCCTCAAACCGGGATTTGATATGCGGACCGTATATCTGGGGGAGTTCCTTATCGCTGACCGAAAGAAGCTTCATAGACTTATTCTATGACATTCAGTCAATAAAAGTTAGGGGGTATGTGCGGTAAAACGTTTCAGCTACCGATTGCAACGGCGACTGCAATTGCTTTGCTGCGGTCATGGCTGATGCTGACTGACCAGGACTCAAGTCCCAATTCATCTGCAATAGTTTGAGCCATGCCGTGAAGATGAACGACAGGTTGCCCTGACGGTAGATGAAGGATCTCAATTTCCTGCCAGCTAATTTTCCCAATGCCAGTCCCCAGGACTTTGGAGACGGCTTCTTTGGCAGCAAAGAGGCCTGCCAGAAGCTCCGTTCGATCCCGTGCTTGTGAAATCTCATTGGTTGTGAATACGCGCGCCAGGAAACGCACGCGAATGGATGGATGGATATCATCCAGACGGGAAATCTCAATTGTGTCAATGCCGCTTCGGATATTCATCATCCCATACTCACGGTCCTGCAACTGCAATCGCAAGCTGTTCGGGATTAAGATATTTCTGGCTGGCCTGGAGGATCTCATCGGCAGTGATTGATTGGATCTTTTCGGGATATTTCAGGAAGAAGTCCAAACCCAGTTTGAAGTATTCCATATTCAGGAGAGAGATTGCCACACCGCTGTTGGATTCCAGCAATAAGGGCATTCTGCCGAGGAAAAAAGATTGGCTATCCGATAATTCCTCTTCGGTAACAGGTTCGGAGGTAAACCTCTGGATTTCCTGGGTGATTAATTCGATAGCCATATCAACTTTCTGAGGATTAACGCCGGCGATTAACTCCCACGCGCCCGGCCCCCAGCTTGAGCTCAGAGAAGAATATGCATAATACGCCAGGCCTGAATCTTCCCGCACTGTTTTACCCAAGCGTCCCATCATGCCGAATTCCCCCAGGATATTATTCCCGATTTGGAGTGGGTAGTAATCTGGTGAAAGCCGTTCGGGTGCTGAACTGCCCATGACAATATCTGCCTGGAATTTTCCGGGAATGCTGATCCTTTTTTCGGTTGTCGTTAACATGGGTGTCAACGATGCAATCTCAGATATGGGCTTCTGGGATGGATTTTCCCAATCTCCAAGAGTCTCCCTGACAGCATCAATTGCGGTTTCAGCTTCGATCGCGCCGACGATCGACATGACCATCCCATCAGGTCCATAGGTCTCTTGATAAAATTCTGCGGTGTCTTCCCGAGTGATCGCCTGGACCGTCTCCGGGAAGCCTTCCTCGGGGTGTTCGTAGGGGTGCCCGGCGTAGATGATCTGGTCAAAAAGGAGGGAAGCCATTGCTGCGGTGTCCTGCGAGCGGATTGCAAGCGCCGTCAGCATCTGGTTCTTCTGGCGGTTGAACTCCTTTTCGGGGAACGCGGGTGACCGCAGGCATTCTGAGATCAGCCCCAATATCAACATCAGGTCTTCTCTCAGGCAGTGGGCACTGAAAGATGTCGTCAGGGTTCCCGCAGAGAAATTTAGGTTGGCCCCGACAGATTCAATTTCATTATACAGGCTCTGGAAGTTATGCTGCGCAGTTCCATTCATCAATCCTGCAGCAGTGAGATAACCTAACCCCAATTTGTCCTCCGGATCCATCAGGCTGCCGGTCCTGACGAAGCCTTTGATGGACAGCGTGGGGCTGTGGCGGTTGGAACGGGTGAGGATCGTGATACCGTTGTTCAGGCGCCGCCGGGTGATATCGTCCGGGCTGGGCAGTGCATGATGGTGCTGGTCATAAAGGGAAGTTGTCATTCAAGATTTACTTTCTTCAGGCAGGTAATAACCGACCACGCGGTTTTCAGGGATGAGATAGGTACGTGCAAGGTTGAGGACATCCTCTGGTGTTACCTGGGCGAGGTGTTCAACATAATTTTCGAACCAATCATAATCTGCGAACATATCCGCATACCCCAGCCAGAATGCCTGGTTGGAGATGTTTTCGCTGCTGTAGGCGAACAAGGCTTTAGCCTGCTTGATCGCTCGATTGATCTCGTCAATTGTAACAGGTGCATTCAGGACCTTGTCGATCTCTTGATCCATTGCCAAAAGCACCTCATCCGGCGTTTGTGCTGGATGGACGGTCAGGTTTATGGAATAGAGGTAGGGGTCATGGCTTGCCTGCAGAATCCCATAGCATAGGACTGCAACCTCATTTTCGACCAGGGCACGATATAAACGGCTGGTCTTGTTTGATGTTCCGCCGGAGCCGAACATATTCAAGCTGCTTGGTCCGGTCAACAGGCTGTCAAGTACGGTCAGTCCAAAGAAGTCAGGGTTGGAAGCGCTGGGTGCCCGATAAGCGACCTGGATATAGCTGGTCTGCCCCGGCCCGTGTACGGTGACACGCTTCTCTTCCTGCAGGGGTGACTCAAGAGGGATATCAGCGAGGGCTTGTTCACCTTCAGGAATGTCCCCAAAGGTCCTGTTGACTTTTTCGATCATCTTTTCCATGTGAAAATCACCGGCGATTGAAAGGACAGCATTTCCCGGGTGGTAATTGCGTTTGTAGTGCTGATATAACTGATCACGGGTGATCTTCTCCAGGTCTGTTTTCAAGCCGATCACTTGAGTCCGATAGGGATGGGTCGAAAATGCGGTTTCCTGTATGGCTTCACCGAGGAGGAACCTGGGTTGGTTCTCATTGCCTTCCCGCTCTGAGATAACCACAGTTCTTTCAAGGGATACTTCCTGAGGATCAAACCTGCTGTTGATCATCCTGTCAGCTTCCAGAGAAAGGGCAATCTCATCGGCATGCGCCGGGAGGGTTTCGTAGTAAGTTGTCCAGTCCAGAAAGGTCAGGGCGTTCCAGATCCCGCCAATCCTGGATATTTCCCGGTCAAGGTAGCCGGCGGGGTATTTTTGGGTGCCTTTAAATTGCATATGTTCAACCCAGTGGGAAATTCCAGTTTGCCCGGGGGTTTCATTTCTGGAACCGACTCGATACCAGACCCAGGAACTGATCATCGGCGTTGTATGAATCTCTTTTAGATGGACGGTCAATCCATTAGGGAGTGTATAAAATTGAGTTGTAGTTGGCATTGTGTTGGTCTTGTCAATAAGTCCTTTTGTTGATTGTTGGATATGATAAGGATATCAATTCAAGGTAATTCGTATGATTTTCAACCTCATTATATTCTATATTTCAAGTTGAATGGAATTTCCATAAAAGGGGATAGATATATTTCGCATAGCACTCAATCCGTCCAGATGAGTTCTGAGCGGGAAAATAAAAACAGCCTCAGCGGCTGCGTGATATGAGCGAATTATCTCGAATCAGGATTAAACTTCAATGTATGTCTCCATCGGGTCGTTTTGGGCGACTGTCGCACCCTTCTTCTTACCCTCCTGCGGTTTGTTTTCCCATTTGAGCGATTTGAGTTCCGGTCGTTTGTAACGGATCATCATCAAGATCCCAATTGCAATGATTCCCATACCGATCATCATGCCCTGGGCTTGCAGCGGCCCAAAAAAGACGTCCGGAAGGGGATGGCTGCCCATCCCGAAAATGTCCGCCATCGCGGTAAAAATGCAAATGACATATCCAGTGCTGATGATTCGGGTTCCAATATCAGCAACGATGGTCCGCTTGCCGTTGGGCCAGAATGCATTCAATGTCAGGTAACTGCCCAGAGCTATGATTCCCAATCCCAACAGAAAGACGGATATCTGAATAAAGCCGATCACCCTGCTCTGGTCAAGATTTACCAGGCTGGGACGTGCGCCAAGGAGGAACATCAAATACCCAATAAAGGTAAAAACCAAACCGATTCTAACCCGACGTTTTGGATAGGTCAGGTTCTTCTTGGGTGAGTTGCCGACAGGTAAATCAAGATTAATATTGTGAACTTGAATTTCTTGTGGGATGGGTGTTTTCTTTTTTTTCATGAGGAGGGCAAATTGTTCTGTAAGATTCTGAGCCAATTTCCACTGAAAATGTTTGCGATATCTTCCTCATTGTAACCCTTTTCAGCGAGTTGTGGGGCGAGTTTGGGCAGGTCGGCGATTGTGTCGATATCATAAGGGACGGATTCGACGCCGAAACCACCATCAAAATCGGTGCCGATGCCGACATGGCGTGTATTACCGGCTATCTGGCAGACGTGATCAATCTGGTTGACGACATGACTCAGGCTGATCGATTGGCGTCCGCCGTGGTCGCGCCAAGTCCAATCAAGGAAGCCGTTCAGTGGGATGATCCCCATTACGCCATCCCGCTCGATAAGCTGGTGGATGGTCTCGTCTTTCAGGTGCCGGTTGATCGGGTTATCCCGGATCAATACCTCTGCATTGGCATGAGAAGCGATCACCTGACCCTGGTAGCTGTCCAGCGCCTGCCGTGCTGATTGGTGGTCCATGTGGCTGATATCGAGGATCATGCCGGATTCCGCCATGTTTTCCAGCAGCGCAAACCCCTCTTTTGTCAGAGGGCCGGGTTCACGGGTACCTCCGCAGTACTGGTTACCCGCCCATGCGGGTCCAATCAGGCGCACACCCCATTCAAACCACTGCTCTACCTCGGATGGTTCCAGGATGCCCTCCGCTCCCTCCATAAGGATAATGATCCCCACGGGTAGATCTGGGACTTTAGGTTCTTTGAGGTGGGTTTCCCATGCCTTGATATGCGCGGCCAATTCAGCTTGGTTGAAAATTAAGCGGAATTTATCAGGATGTTCATCTGTTAAACGGAAATACGCATCAAGGCTCTCACGGTAATACACATGCGCTTCTTGGGGGGTGTCATAGACTTGTATCTCGTATTGACCTTTATCACTTCTGCGAGGCGTGCAGAATAAGGTGCCAAAGACGATCGCAACATTTGCCTGGACATACTCGGGGTATCCCAAGAGCGTATTGCCGTTATACGCGGGAATTGGTGTATTTATTTCAGATTCTCGAATTTGATACGCGGATTGTGTATAGTCGCGCTTCAGGTTGAGGACGTTCCAGGATAAGTCTTCGTGGGAATCGATCAGTAAGGTCATAGAGTTAAATACAAGGCGCACCGAAATCCCGGTGCGCCATATTCTTTAGGTGATTATTCTTTTTCTTCTGATTCTGTTTCTTCGTCAACCGGTTCAGCATCTGCATCAGGTTGTGTTTCTTTTTCAGCCGGTTCAGCATCTGCTTCGGGTTGTGTTTCTTCGTCAACCGGTTCGGCATCTGCTTCGGGTTCTGTTTCTTCGTCAACCGGTTCGGCATCTGCTTTGGGTTCTGTTTCTTCGGCTTCTTCTGCAGGAACTTCTTCTTCAGGTTCTTCTTCGGCCAATTCTTCAGTCAGGGCTTTCCAATCCATGTCAGAATAGGCTGCTGAATCAACCCGCCGCATGCTCAAACCGATCCGATGCGTGTCATCTTCAATTTTAATGATGCGCAGTGTGACGACATCGCCTTCGTGCAGAATCTCTTTGGGATGTTCAATCCTATTTTCACTGATCTCTGAAATGTGGATCAAACCTTCCAGATCGCTTTCAACATCGTCCAGGATCAGGCGTGCAAATGCACCGAAGTTGGTCAGACGTGTGATCTTACCTTCAACAAGCTGGCCATCAGACAGGTCTGCGACCTGATCGTCCCAGGGATCATCCTTCAAACGGCGGATGGACAGACCAATGCGTTTACGTTCCACATCAATGCTGATCACCTTTACTTGAACTTCTTGACCAACTTCCAACACTTCACTGGGATGGTTGATATGATCCCAGGAGAGTTCAGAGAGGTGGACAAGGCCATCTGCGCCGTTGATGTTCACAAAAGCGCCGAAATCTGCCAGGCTGGTTACGCGGCCCGTTCGGATCTCGCCTTCTTTGAGGTCCTCAATCACACGTTCTTTGATCGTTTCACGGGTTTCGCTGCTGGCTGCGCGTTCTGAAAGGATCAGGCGACGGCGGTCACGATCAACTTCGATCACGCAGACTTCGATCTTCTCGCCGACCATCTCACTGTAGCGTTCTTCCGGTGTATTGCCAGAAATGGTCAATCGACGGCTGAGGCTGATCTGGGATGCAGGGACAAAGCCCCTGATCGTGCCCAAGGGAACCAGAAGGCCGCCCTTGTTGTATCCCTCGATCGTGGATTCGAATAAATCCTCAGATTCAAGAAGTTCCTCTGCTGTTTGCCAATTCTCTTCTTCCAACGCACGCGTATACGAAAGGATTAGATTGCCATTTGAATCTTCTGGGGTGATAACATAAACAGTGATATCCTCACCAACTTTAAATGATTCAACAGTTTCGCGGCTAATCGAATCGAGTTCTTTCCCGGCGATGATACCTTCTGATTTTGCGCCAACGCTCACGAGGAGCTGCCCTTCGCTGACGCTGGCTATTGTGCCCTTACGGATTTCACCTCGCTTTGGAAAGTCAATTGTCAGCCCTTCGGCTTCGAGTAAGGCTTCCATCTTATTGCTTGGTTGTTCCTGGCTTTCTTCTCCATCCCCCAGGTTTTTCAACATATCGTTTTGGTCCATAAAATAGATAACTCCAAATGTGAATTTCTCACTGATTATAAGGGTTTAAAGGAAACTTGGCAACCCTCAATTACGATTTGGCCTTTACCAAATCTTTAAAACCAGCGAATATAATTGTACCGGCTTGGGGATAATTATCAAAATTCTCAAAAACTTATCGAGTCTTTTAGAAAATCATTCATTGCCATCGGTAAGTATATCCCGAATCTGCGTTTTTGGGTCAGGTTCACCGATGATTCCTTTTTCAGTCATTTTGTCAATGATCCGAGCCGCCCGTGTGTAGCCTATCCGCATTTTCCGCTGGAGCATTGAAACGGATGCCTGTCCTTCCCCTTTAACGATCTCTACAGCTTCATCAAACCTGGAATCCAGGTCATTTTCTTCTTCGATTTCTTCCCAAAGGGGTTCTTGTTTTAAAGGTACGCCGTTTGTCGTCTGGAAAGCCACCGGCTGATCGGGACGTTCGGGGCCACCGGGTGAGACGGTGAATCCCCGCCAATATGTGGTCAGACGGTTGATCTCCACATCGGAGACAAATGCACCCTGAATGCGTACCGGTGCAGCGGCATCCGGTGCCTGGAAGAGCATGTCCCCACGGCCAAGCAGGCGTTCAGCCCCAGGCTGGTCGAGGATCACCCGGCTGTCCACGCCTGAGGCAACCGCGAAGGCGATCCTGGCGGGAAAGTTGGCTTTGATCAATCCTGTCAAAATATCTGTGGAGGGGCGTTGGGTAGCGATGATCAGGTGGATCCCGGTTGCGCGAGCAAGCTGAGCCAGGCGGGTGATTGAGCGTTCCGTCTCGTCCGGCGCAAGCATCATCAGATCAGCCAACTCATCGATGACGATCAGCAGATACGGCAGTTTCTTTTCATGGATGCGTTCACATCTGGCATTGTAATCAGCGATGTTCCGCACGCCTGACTCTGAGAATTTCCTGTAGCGGCTTTCCATTTCGCGCATCATCCACTGCAATGCGCCTACGACATGTTCTGCATCCACGATGACAGGCGATAAGAGGTGTGGGATGCCATTATAACCTGTCAGTTCAACCCTCTTGGGGTCCACAAGCACCAGGCGAAGGTCATCGGGCGTCATGGTCAGCAGGAAGCCGGTGAGGATGTTGTTGATGGCAACCGATTTACCCGCGCCGGTTGTGCCCGCGATCAGCAGGTGAGGCATTGCCGTCAGGTCTGCTGCGACCGGGTTGCCGGCGACATCTTTGCCGAAAGGCATCTTGAGCGGGGAATTCAGGTTTTGATAAGTGCTGCTGTTGATCACATCTCTTATGGATACCAGGGAGATTTGGCGGTTAGGGACTTCAATCCCGATATATCCTTTCCCCGGAACGGGTGCCTGAATGCGGATGCGGGAGGCGGCCAAGGCCAGCGCCAGGTCATCTGCCAATGCGGTGATCTTTGAGACCCGAACCCGGGTTTTTCCGTTGCGGGATTCAACAAAATCCGGTTCGACCCCAAACAGGGTTATCGCAGGCCCCCGGTGGATTTCGACCACATTTGCCGGTGCGCCGAAGGACCTCAGGGTTTCTTCAATGACCCTGGCGCGCTGACGGTCGTTTTCACCTTCATTCACAATCTCGATGCTGGGTTCAAGGATATCTTCCGGATTCGGGAGTACCCAGACCGGTTCTGCCGGAACCTCGTTGTAATGGGGCTCAGTTGATGCCGCCTGCGTTTTATCGGTCGACGGATTGGCTTGTGCATTCCCTGGTTCGGCATGAGTTTTGGACTGCGCAGTTGTTGGGGCAGGCACTTGCGGCTGCCGGGAGGCGGATTGCTGTCGTTTTTGTTTCGCCCGGGCACGTTGTTTTTTAACGCATTGCGTGATCTTCTGGGTCGCTTTTTTTACTAAATTGCCCAGCCATTTGATGACGTTCTCCATGGCAAAGTCCAGCATGATGATCAGGCTGATGAGCAGCCAGGCGATCAGGGCGATGAATGCACCGGGTTTGCCCAGGGTGCGTACAAGGAAAATTGAAATTGCCGCGCCGATGTACCCACCGCCTGCCCCGGCTTTCGCTTCTGTGTAGCCGCCATCAATTATCAGGTGGAGCCATCCGGTGAGATTTATAAATAGAAGGATCAATCCAAGGATGAGTTCAACAGATATCGCAGGGATTTTCTCGGTGTGCCTCAGGAGTATCCATACACCCGGGAAAATGAGGATCAATGGAAAAATAAACACGCCCCACCCCATGACCTGACTGAGTGTGTTGACCCACCATCCGGTGAGGCTGCCCGTATTCTTTGTGAGGAGGCTGACCATGGTCAAGACACCGATCAGGGTGAGGATAATACCCAGGATATCGATCCTGCGTTGGGGGGAGATCCTGGACTGAATCGGTTGTTTTGAACGCTTACTTGATGTTTTCTTGCTGGGTTTTCTTGCTTTTGTTGTTTTTGATTTCCGGCGTGCCATTTCCAGCTCCTGACTGCAAGAAATTGATTTTCTTATGGCATGGATTATAGCATAGCCCTTCTCAGGGTTCATCTGTTTTTTGTCGTATATTTCGGTTGACAGATCCGGGGCTTGACCAAAATAAAAAACCAAGTATGATAAGTTCTGGATCTTTCAATAATATAAAGTTTACTTGTTGTTTATTGCTTGCGGGTGGATTTAAAGTCTGTTATAATGATTGGGCTACCCAGAATGTTACTGAAAAGCCGATGCATGAAAACTAACATTGCCTCGGCAGCTGTATGAAAGTATGTTTCCCGAATGCTCATAACAGAAAAAAAGTAGGTCTAAACAAGAATACTGATGCGTACCTGGGGCAGTGCGCGCGATGATTTTATTTGCTTGATAATTTTCCGCGCAGAATCACCTTCTGTGCACATGTTATAAATTCCCCGGTAATTGATGGGTAGGAAATTACCACGTATTTAAATTTTTTATTTCAATAATCTGAAAAATAGAAGAGAAAAGTAAAACAATGGATATACTTGAACTTGAGCCAAAAACACTAATTGAACTGAGGACAATCGCCCAGGAATTAGACATCCCCAGACCAAATCGCCATAAGAAGGAAAGTTTGATCCTGCAAATTTCAACTGCCCTTGGCGAAGCAGAAGGCAAGGAAATCCGAGGCGGGGTACTTGAGATAATGAATGAAGGCATCGGTTTCCTTCGGCATGATTACCGGGTTGGGTCGGAGGATGTTTATGTCTCCCAGGCACAACTGCGTCGGTATGAGCTCCGCTCTGGTGATATGGTCATTGGGCATGTTCGTCCCCCGCGTGAATCCGAGCGTCATTATGGGCTGCTTAAAGTCGAATATATCAACGGAATGTCACCGGATGATGCCCGCAAGCGACCGAGATTTGAGAAGTTAACGCCTATCTTCCCCGATAAGCGTTTCGATTTGGAATATGATCCCAAAGTGATGTCAACCCGGATCATCAACCTGATCGCGCCAATTGGACGGGGGCAGCGCGGGATGATCGTCTCGCCGCCAAAGGCTGGTAAGACAACGATCCTGAAGGATATTGCCAATGCCATTTCGGCCAACCATCCTGACGTCCGTCAGATCATGTCTCTAATCGGTGAGCGGCCTGAAGAGGTGACGGATATGGATCGTTCGGTGGATGCAGAAGTTGTGGCTTCCACATTTGATGAACCCGTTACAGCTCACGTACGCATGGCTGAAATTGCCCTTGACCGGGCAAAACGGCTGGTCGAGTCGGGGTTTGATGTGGTAATCTTGATGGACTCCCTGACAAGGCTTGCCCGCGCATATAACCTGGTCGTGAATCCCTCTGGGCGGACTCTTTCCGGCGGTCTGGATCCTTCAGCGCTGTATCCGCCAAAGCGTTTCTTTGGCGCTGCCCGTAACCTTGAAGAGGGTGGTTCGCTTTCAATTATTGCCACATCCCTGATTGATACAGGATCAAGGTTGGATGACGTTGTCTATGAGGAATTCAAGGGCACCGGCAACATGGAACTTCACCTGGCGCGGCGCCTGCAGGAACGCCGTATTTTCCCGGCGATTGACATTGAACGTTCTTCGACCCGGCGTGAAGACCTCCTGCTTGGCCCGGATATCCTAAAACGGGCCTGGCTGATGCGCAGGATGTATATCCAGATGATCAGCCAGCAGCCGCAAGGCGCCGGCATGGATATTTCTGTGGCGACAGAGGCTGTCATTCAGCAAGTTGCTCGCGCAAAGACTAACATGGAATTCCTTGAATCGCTTAATGGTGAAATTTAATGTATCAGTTTGAGGTGAACCCTTGAATCAAGATATAAAAAACGATCAGGAAAAATCCCAGAAGAAATCACACACCTGGATATCCTGGGTGTTAACAGCGGTGCTCGTTGCTTTATTGGTCTCATTCCTGTATTGGCAGCCCATCCTGGCCAAGGAATTGGATGAGATGAACGGTGGATCTGAACCGATCTCAGTCTCTGAAGTAAGCGACGCATCTGCTGAAGCGATGGCAAATATGCCATATTTTAAGGTCGAGATAGATGAGGCCTATTTGGTAAGGGATACTGAAACCCAGACGATCGCGCCCACACGCCCGCGCAGCGAGGCTGTGGCATATACCGTGGAATCAGGGGATGCCTTGTTCAGCATTGCATCGAAATATAATCTCGCTCCTGAGACTGTACTTTGGTCGAATTATGATGTCCTTGAGGACGACCCGCACTCCTTGCGAGTCGATCAGGTTCTGATCATCCCACCTACCGACGGCATTTTATATGAATGGCAGGAAGGGGATATCCTGGAAGAGGTTGCCAATGAATTTAACGCAAGTGTCGATGACATCCTGAGCTGGTCTGGAAATGAATTGGATATTACAAATCCGGTCATCGAGCCTGGAACGATGGTGATGATCCCCGGCGGTGAGCGGGAACTCGTCCAGACATGGCTGGTTACGACCTATGCAGTGGGCAGTTCTGGTGTTTATAACAACGTCAGTGGCGCCTGTGAGATAACGGATAGCAATGTTTATGGTGTGGGTTACTTTATCTGGCCGGCAGACAACCACTACCTTTCCGGGAATGACTACTGGTCGGGTCACCTTGGGATTGATATCGCAGCAGGCACAGGCGCGCCGATTTATGCGTCTGATTCGGGTGTGGTTACTTTCTCGGGCTGGTACGGCAGCTACGGGAATATGATCATGATCGACCATCAAAATGGATATTTCACCGTATACGCTCACCTGAGCGCGATCAATGTCTACTGTGGGTCTGGCGTCTATCAGGGACAGGTGATCGGTTATGCCGGTTCAACAGGTAATTCGACAGGCCCGCACCTGCACTTTGAAGTCCGTTATCTGGGTGGGTTCCAGAATCCGTGGTACGTTTTACCGTGATTGGTGATATAATCAGCATCCTACGATTTGCTCCAGTAGCTCAACTGGACAGAGCAAGGCACTCCTAACGCCTAGGTTGGGGGTTCGAGTCCCTCCTGGAGCATCAAAATAAAAAAGAGAAAAGCGCCCATTTGGGCGCTTTTGTCATTCTTTATTAGCAATTTAGGTTACCAATTCAGATCAATATCATCGAAGTCCATATCCAGGTCGTCATCCTCGTCTTCATCCGGGTACTGTCTGACCCAAAGGATCAGCAAATCGCCTTCCTCGGAATCGATTGAACGAGCAGCGACGATCGGGACTTCTTTCTTCAAGCCGATCATATCCCGATATTCGAGGTACATTGTGATCTGGTGTGCCCAGGCTTTGTTGCAGCGTTCGATGAGGGCTTCCCCGTTCATCGTCCGTACGGTTGTTCGGGCAGTATCATAGAGATAAGGGCCTTCGGTCAAACCCGCTGTCCAGCCGTTGATGCCGATGATGAAATCTGTTTCGACGGAATCAAAGTTCGGTGTGGGGCCTTCAATGATCGTGATCTTATTATCCATGTGTCATAAACCTCGAGAGCATCATACCACATTAAAAAGCAAGAAACCAGACTTTCAGAATATAAAATGAGAATGGTTTAAGGGGTAGATTTTTTCTCGGAAAAGATTAATATCAGGGAGAAGTGGTGTTGTAGAACCAGTTATAGGCGTAGAAAACCCCGTTTTCTGTCTGCAGCCGGATAGCGACTTGATAATCTTCTGTGAGTGAATCTGGGATATCGAAGCTTGCGGTGAAAGAGCCGCCTTCACCGGAGTCGATTGTGGTGATCAGCGTGCCAGCAACGCCCTTTGTCCCGATTTTTCCCATCAGGACCTTGAAATCCATATCGGCGGGGAAGTTGTTGGTACGGATGGTCACATCTTCGCCTTCGTTAACTGAGAGGATAGTGATGGTGGGAATGCCGGTATATCCATCACAGATAACGTTGACGCTGCCGCTACCGCAGCCACCGGTCCGGTTCTCAAACCAGTCATGGATGGCTACATCACTGCTGGACAGTTCAAACCGTATTGCGATCTTACTCTCTGAATGAAGGCGTTCCGGGATGTTGAACGTTTTGATGAACATCCCATTGCCCCCGGCATTGATCGAACTGATGGCCACACCGTCAATCCCTTCTGTGCCGTATTCACCCATGAGGATAATAATGTCTTCGTTTTCCGGGAAGCTGCTGCCTTTGACGGTCACAAGCGAGCCTTCCTTCACAGAAACAACACTGATGATTGGCCAAACCTCCACCTTGCCAACCGGATAAGCGCTTTCATGTGTCCCGAAAGTGGTATTTGTGAACCAGTTGAAAGCATAATATCCACCTGTTGTCGAATCCAGACGGATCGCGATCAGGTCTTCAGTTCTTAGTGAGTCGGGTATCGCGAAGGTGAATGCAAGACTGCCGCCTGGACCTGAATCAACAGCACCGATCAGGATCCCATTCATACCTTTCGCTCCGATCAATCCCATGCGGACTTCAAACTCCCGGTTGGCTGGGAAATCATGGGTCTCTACTGTCACCGACGTGTCTTCTGTAACGCCGCGGATGGTAATTGTGGGGATAGTGCAAGCATGTGCGGTGCTGTTAATGGGGATCGCTACCAGGGCAAGCAATACTAATAAAGTAAAAGTTAGCTTTTTCATGGGTCTTCCTTTACTGTCTACCTGACTCTCATTTTCCTTGCTGAAATCCCTGTTCTCCAGGTTTTGCAACAGTAAATGCTGATTTAATTCATCCGTTTTTACCTTCAGCCTGGTAAAGGGAAGATCAATACGATTATACAGGATTCGAATTATGACTTCAATGAGTCGGATTCCGCAAATAACCCAATCAGATGACTGTTTCCTTGCTTTTCACAAAAAAACCACCTCTCATTGAGAGGTGGTCTCGAAGATATTTACTAACCAATATTATTTGGCCGTGACCTTGATGGTCTTTGGTTTAGCCTCTTCTGCCTTGGGAACGTGGAGTGTCAGGATGCCGTCGTGTAATTCTGCTTCAACTTCCTGCTGGTTGAGCTGAGTGGGGAGTGTCAGCACACGGTAGAATTTACCGCCAGGCAATTCTGAGAGCAGGTATTTCCCATTCTCTTCACGTTCAGGGTGGACTTCACCGGAGATTGTGACCGTTTCATTCAATATCTGGATATCGAGGTCTTCCGGTTTTACGCCGGGCAGTAAAGCCTTGATGGTAAAAGAGTCGCTGTCAGAAAATACATCCATTGGGAATGAACATTTTGATGCGTATTCTTCTCTGGTATCATTCATCAATTCTTCAAACCTCTGATGCCGGTGGACTCTCCGTACTGGACTGATGTATACTGTCATTTCTTCCTCCATTGGTCTTTTTACAAATTATGATAAATCCCCTTCATTAACAGCTTATTTGAAAATAATCTGAGAATTATTAGAATTTGATGTATTGATGGTATCCTTAGCACGAAATAAGCAAAAAACTCTTATTTGTGATTGAGAGGTCAGCCGCATGAAGAAAAAGTGGTTCATCCTGGTCTTAATTCTTGTCGGTGTCCTGGCAGTTGGGGCATATCTGGTTTACCGGATATTCTTTTCTCCTGATGATCGCACAAAGATGGTGATTGGATTTCTTAGGAATCCGGATCAGTATCAGGACCTGGTCATCCCAGCGCTGTCGCGCTGCGGGGATGCGCCGTTCATCATGCCATCAACAGGGATGATCGGTTATATCTGGGATGATTCTTTCTATATTGGACACCGTCATACCGGTATTGATATCTTTTCGGGATCAGCTGTGGGGGAGGCCTCCATTTACGCGGCATATGACGGCTATCTGACACGCCTGGAGGGCTGGAAGTCCAGCATCATAATTCGCATTCCATCAGACCCTCTGCAGCCGGACCGGCAAATTTGGATATATTACACTCATATGGCAGACCCTCAAGGGAATTCTATGATCGTTGATGCCTTCCCTCCCGGGACGGAAGAGGTCTTTGTATCCGCCGGTACGCTCTTGGGATATCAAGGAAATTATTCCGGCACGACGGGAAACCCGACGGGCATCCATTTGCACTTTTCAGTCGTCAAGGATGATGGCGAGGGGATGTTCTTGAATGAACTGGAGATAGGCAATACCCTGGATCCCTCACCTTATCTGGGTTTATCTCTCAACGCCCATGAAAACCCATCAGCGATCCCAATTTGCGATGGTGAATGATATGCCAGAGATGAAACCGCTCGCGATTAATCGTATAATAGAATTTGTTGTGTTCTCATCTGGTTCAAGAGTGATTTGGAGAATCCATGGAGGAAATCGCCCCGAACGTTTTTCTTGAAGATGAATTCGCAGGCGTTATTCTGTCAGCATTCAGGCTTGACGATCATTTGCTGCTGATAGACGCACCTTTCAGGCACGAGGACATCCGAGCATGGCGTCTTAAACTGGCAGAATTGGATCGCGATTCTGAGAGGCTCCTTGTGATAATGGATGCTCATATTGACAGGACAATGGGCGTCCGTGCAATGGAGTCCATTATTGTGGGTCATGAGTGTGCTGTTGAAATCATCCGGGGGCGCCCCACATCAGGGCGGGGGCAGGACCTGGTTACCGGTGCGGAATGTGAGATGTATGATTTACCTTCCAGCATCCGTTGGATGCTGCCCAGTATGACATACACAGAATCCCTTTCGATATATCTTAATGATAATCCAATTGATTTATTCCATCGTCCCGGCGCTCACGTGGCAGCCTCATGGTTGATGTATGAAGCTGAAAAACTTCTTTTTGTTGGGGACAGCGTCATGGCCAATCAACCGCCTTTTCTTGCTTTTTCAAATCTGGATATTTGGTTGAAGGAATTAGAAGAGCTTCTCTCCAATCAATATAAGGGGTTTAAGATCATCACCAGCAGGAATGGCGTGGTTAGGGCAAGAACGATTGAAAAGTGGCTGCAATATCTAACGAGGATCAAGGAAATTATGGGTGAAGTTGCCGCAGGCAGCGGACAGCTAGCTGATTTACTCGCAGCAGTACCGGAACTTTTGAAGAAGATTAATTTCACCAGGAATTTAACAGAGCTTTATGAGAACCGCCTGAAATGGGGGCTGGAGGTTTATTACAAACAATATATTCTTGATATCGATCATTCACAGAAACGAGAGGATTAATGCAAAAATCGGAATATGCACCCCTGGTTGAGGTGACCCGGGGGGACATCGTTGAATCGACCCATTTTGGCGCTTTCGCTGCCGCGTTTCCCGATGGGAGGCTGCTTGCATATGCAGGGGACCCTGGTTTGGTCACATATCCACGAAGTTCCATGAAGCCATTACAAGCTTTGCCCTTCATGGAGCGGGGAGGCGCAGAAACTTTCGGATTCAATGGACAAGAGATTGCAATCATGTGTGCTTCTCATGCTGGGACCGATCAGCATTTCCAGGTCCTGGAAGGAATGCATAAGAAGATCGGCATCTCAGAATCAGACCTTGCCTGCGGTGTGCACTGGCCCAGCGATGCGGAGACACGCATTGCGATGAAAATAGCCGGCAGGGAACCGACACCGTTCCGGCATAATTGCTCCGGTAAACAAACCGGAATGCTGGCTTATGCTCGGATGCGCAAGCTTGAGACGAAGGCTTATCTGGACCCGCAGCATCCTGTCCAGGTTTCCATTCGAGAAACTCTGGCGGAGATGGTGGAGATGAAACCGGATGAGATGCCGCTGGGGACAGATGGATGTTCAGCGCCGGTGTATGGTATACCACTTCGTAATATGGCCCTCGGCGTGGCAAAGCTGGCAGATCCAAGGAGGTTGGTTGAAAATCGGGCAGACGCGTGCCGGACGATTACCGCAGCGATGATGGCCTATCCGCTGATGGTTGCAGGCCCGGGCAAATTTGACACACGCCTGATGACAGCCGCTGCAGGGAAAGTCTTCAGCAAAGGTGGGGCGGAGGGATACCAGATCGTCGGCGTCATGCCGGGCGTCATCCGGAAGGATTCGCCGGGGCTTGGGATCGCGATCAAGATCTCTGACGGCGATCCGGGGGGGCGGGCAAGGTCAGCAGTTGTCTTGAAGATGCTGCACGACCTCGGCGTCCTGGATGAAAGCGACCTTGAAGGGCTTGCACCTTTTGGAAGCGTCCCCGTTAAGAACTGGCGGGGAATAGAAGTCGGTGCAATCCGTTGTGTGTTCTCAATGACGAAAACTGTTGGTTAAGAACCCCAATGACAGAAGGAAACCCGGATTTTATCAGAAGGATCCTTAAGATACAGGGACGATTAATTGAATCCTTTGGTTTGCCAGAATGGCGGCAAGCCCTGCCGCCCGTGGATGAGTTGATTTCCACGATCCTTTCACAAAACACGAATGACATCAACCGCGATGCGGCATTTGAATCTTTGAGAGCAGCTTTTCCTGACTGGGAGTCGGTAATGACTGCCGATCCGGATGAAGTGATCGACGCGATCCGGACGGCCGGGTTGGCAAACCAGAAAGGACCGAGGATACAGGGCGCGCTAAAGGACATCGCTGTAAGGAACGGCGGTATGCTCGACCTTGAATTCCTGCGAGAGATGGAGCGAGAAGAAGCGCGCAGCTGGCTGATGAATCTCAAGGGGGTGGGGCCGAAGACGGCCGCCATCGTTCTCCTGTTTTCAATGGGTATCCCGGCTTTTCCGGTGGATACGCACATCTACCGGGTTTCGGGCAGGATCGGACTCAGGCCGCAGACTTTGACTGTTGAGCAAGCCCACGCATATTTGGAAGAACGTATCCCTGAGGAAGCTTTTTACGATTTGCACCTTAATCTGATCCGTCTGGGAAGGGAAGTTTGCGGGGCGCGTAAATGGCACTGCTTCCGCTGTCCTGTGGAAAGTTTTTGTTCTTTCAAAGAAAAGAACCTTGATCCCCCTCAGGCATGAAGACAACCTCAATTAAAATTGTGTCAGTCTTCCAATGTCCCGATCAATGACCAGGGGCCTGTCCAGGTCAGCCTGACCTGGCGTTCCTGCCCGCGCAGGTTTTCCTTGCTCTCTGTGAAGACCAGTTTATTCGTGGTCGTCCGGCCGCGCCACCTTCCTTTGGCTTCATCTTCAAATAAAACAGGCACAGTTGTGTCAAGTAAACGGGCATTGATCTCTGTTGAAATTTGTTTCTGCAAATCTTCAAGAAGCCGGAACCTGCGCATTTTCTCCACATCCGAAACGTCGTTCGTCAGTTTCCGGGCAGCATAGGTGCCGGGGCGTGGTGAGTAACGCGCCAGATGGGCGACATCCATCCGCAGGTCATCCAGGAGTTCAAATGTCCTATCGAACTGTGCTTCGGTCTCACCGGGGAAACCGACGATGATATCCGTAGCAATCGAGACGCCGGGGATGCGCTGCCGGAGTTTTGCGACCAGCTCGCGATAAGCTGCGTTTGTATAGCCCCGATGCATCGCACTCAGGATCTCATCATCGCCTGCCTGGATGGGGACTTCGATATGCGGGCAGACCTTGGGCAGTTCCCGCACAGCTTCCAGCAGTTCATCGGTCATCCAGTTCGGGTGTGAGGTCAGGAAGCGAATGCGTTTCAGGTCTGTGATCTCGTGCAGACCGCGCAGCAGCATGCTTAAGGTGTAATTACCGGGTAAATCCAATCCATAGCGGTCCACGATCTGACCCAGGAGGGTGATCTCTTTAACGCCCTGCTGTACGAGGTTTTGAGCTTCATCCAGGATTTCGGCATAGGGTCTTGAGTGTTCCCTGCCGCGCTTGGATGGGATGATGCAGTATGTGCAGGCGTGAGAACAGCCATACACGATGGGGATATAGGCGGAAACCAGTCTGTCCTGGTCTTTCTGCGGCAGGGTGAAATCCCCATCGAAAATCGCATTCAATGTTTTTTGTTTTGTGTCAGAAAGCGCTTTGGCAGGGAGGTTTTGGAGGAATTCGATCAGCGGTTGGGGGTCAGATGGCGGTGAGACGACATCCACCCAGGGGAAACGTTCCTGGAGCCGTGAATTGCCGTGTACGCCGATCAGGCAGCCCATCACATTGATCACGAGGTCGGGGTTCTTCGTTTTCAATGGGCGCAGCGAACTGAGCCTTCCGATGGCCTTGTCCTCGGCACTCTGACGGACAACGCAGGTATTCAAGACGATCACGTCCGCATCTTGAGGGTCTTTCGTTGAGCTGTATCCCATCACTTCCAGGGCGGATGCGACGCGGCGCGAATCCGCTGTGTTCATCTGGCAGCCTTCAGTCCATATGTGATATTTCATAGGCGCTTATTATACTCGACAGGGCAAAGTGAGCGATGGTATAGTATGATAAGTTTGTATGAAATGCTACTTTTATCGAATTTTGTGGTTAATTAAATCAAACGGTCAAAGGCTGTTCCATTGAGTGAACCAAAGGACGAAAAGAAATTAATCGACGCTGCCAAAACCGATCCGGCTGCATTTGGTGAACTCTATCGGAAGTATGTTGAGCGCATATACAACTATATCTACTTCCGAACAGGAAGCACCAGAGATGCAGAGGACCTGACCGGAAGAGTGTTCTTTAAGGCGATGGGTCATATCAAGAGTTACAAGCACATGGGTTTGCCTTTTTCCGCCTGGCTTTACAGAATCGCGCACAACCTGGTTGCGAACTATCACCGTGACCGTTCCAGGAAAAAGGAGATATCCCTGGATGACATCCCCGTTCAAATCCTTCCGAGGTATGAGTCTCACCCGGAGATATCCGTTGTACGGAACCAGGAAGTGGAAAACCTGCTGGTTACGATCAGAGACCTCGCGCCAAACAGGCAGGAATTGCTGATCCTCAAATTTGTGGATCAACTCTCAAATGCGGAGATTGGCATGATCATGCGGAAAAGTGAAGGCGCGATCAAAAGCCTGTATCACCGGACATTGCTTGAACTGCGGGAAAGGATGAATACTGAAGCGCCCAGCTCGGAAGGTGATGAAGACCTGTTCTAGAAGTTGGTGAAGAACGATTTGAGGTTTGGTGGTAACACCTACGTTTTGATCGATAGAAGTATGAAGAGGGTTGAAAAGATGAAAATGAATTTAGGGATGAACGAACGTTTATTGGAGCTTGAGAAATCGCTTAAATCGAGACTGCATCCGGTTGCTCCGGATCAGAAATTCGTGAGTCATTTAAGTAGTCGGTTGGAGGATATTCCAATCGATCAAAAGCAACGGACACTGGGGGTGACTTTGCTTTCCGTTGCAGCCGGGTTGGTTGTCGGCCTGGCAATTTATCTGATCAGCCGGGAATTCAATCAGGAGGCTGAGCAGGCTTGATGTCGCGTGACTGAGGACAAGCTGTGCTGTCATGAACGATATGTTAATCGGGACAGGAATGAATTCCTTATAAGCCCAATTCTGTAAGTTTTCCCTCTAATTCATCCCTCGAGGGTTCGACAAGGATGCTGTCATCCGTAAATACGATCGTTGGCACGCTACGATACCCGTGATTAGTTTCCTTTACGAATTGTTCTGCGTCAGAGTCCTGGTTAATATCAATCCATTCATAACTAACCCCGTGTTCCTCCAAGACTTTCCGGGCAAGGATCGTATCTCTGCACCATTTTGTCCCGTAGACTTTAATCTTTTCCATGATCCACTCTTTTTCAAGGATTATTTTTTATCCAGCCTGGTAAACATTTATTGCAGCTTATTATATCGCAAGGATACTGCAGGTGAAGTTTCTGCAGGCGGGTGGAAAATCATTTGGCAGCTTCTACGACCGGCGGGGGAGCAAATTTCAGCATTATCCCATATAACCATAACAATTTCCCATGAAAAAGTGCTTAAAAACATGACTCTCCCATGTCAATTTGGGCTGATTTATTATATGATTATTGCATCAGGATAACATGACTCATTGCTAAAATTCGATATGGAGCGCATCATGAACTACATTCTTTTCGTCGACGATATGAAGAACCGCATTGAGGAATACAACGATAGTTTTAAGGATGAGGACGCAAAAAGCCGCTATCCGAAAAAGCAGCGAGAGATCTGGGCGCCCATTGACCGCTATAAAGCAGTCACACAAAAGGTGATGGGGTGCGACAGTGAAGACTGCATCAGGCTTCTGGAAGAGTGCGGTTATGATGGGGAAGCGGTTTGTTCTCAGACGGCAAGCTCAATTCGTAAATGGTTTGAGCTGACCAATGGCCACACCTTTCCACCTCAGAGAGATGTACTCCGGTTAGCGATCTTTTTCTGTCTTGATTTCTATGAGACGGTACAGTTTGTGGTGAAGTCTGATTTCGAAAAATATCTGGTTGAAAACGATCCAAATTACAAATATATGAGCGGGGATTCGTATCTTGATATCATCACCCGTTATAACACGGAGGGGAACAAAGATGAAATGGAGAATAATATCCAGGCCTTCCATCATGGCCTGAACTGTGATGCCCTTTATTGGCTTTTTGAGGAACACTGGCGGATGGCATCTTCCTCGGGTTACAACCGCATGAATTTCAAGACATTGATCGATGATCTGTTCCGTGAGCGGTTGCTTTATTATGAGAACACAAGCGAGAAGATCAAGAATTTCAGTAAATACCAGCAGGAAATAATCGAACAGATGAAGTTCGGCACCCCTGAGGAGCAGGATGTTCTCTGGCGGAGCAGGGGCAACTGGCAGACTCTTCAGGATGAATTGGACGACCTTTATATCGAGATTGAGAATACACGTCTGCGGAATGCGGAGACCGAGCAGGATTACCTGCGGTTATTCGGTGAGCTGACGATCAAAAAGACTGAATTGAAAACAGAGATCAAACTCCTGGAAATGCGGATTGGATTCATGCGGAGCAAGCCCGGTCTCTCGGATGAAGAAATCCAGGAGAAGATCAGAGAAATGCAGGAGAAACTTGAAAAGGAGATCAAAGACCTTCGGTTGAAGAACGCCAAAGCCCGGGATGATGACAGAAAAGAAGCCTGGCAGATGGTAGGCGTCCCTATGACTCCGGATGAATTGGATAGGGAGAAAGACTTATGCAGGAAAGAAGCCCGCGCCATCCAACTCCTGGTTCACCCGGACAGGTTGATGCACAATAAGGTCTATCAATCCCTCAGTGAGGAGCAGAAAAAAGGATTGGAAGAGATCATGTTGGAAGCGATGAAGATCCAGCTCACAGAATTGGGTTATCCGCCCAATTTCGCCTACCATGATATGCGTTCTCTGGACGGCCTCCGGCAGGTGCGCAGGCGGATTGAGGCCATCCTCGAAATGAAAAACATTCACGTTGACCTGGATTATCAAATCGAAGGCGAGACGATTGCGGAACAAATCAAATGGCTTGAGCGGGAAATTGTCCGGCTGGAAAATCGAATCAGCGCAGCAAAGGGGCAGCTTACGGCCATGTTGGAGGATCTGAATATCCAAAGAAAAAAGGCGCTGCTTGCTAATCCTGGCAAGCAAATAGAATACCGTGAGACGATAGAAGAACGGATTTCTGAATTGGTATTAAAACGTGACTCAAAACAAGAAGAGCTTGATGAACTCAAGAAAGCGAAACAATGATGCTAACGCTCAACGAATTGTTGAAAATCGCCAACCTGTGTTTCCGGGATAAAACCCTCACGCTTCCACTTGCGTTATTGGCTTGGATACTGGATGCGGCAAACCGGGAAGAACTTGGCGCATTGGTCGAACCCTACGGGCTTTCACTGGAAGATATGCGCTCTGCTCTCGAGCCTATGGTTGAAACACCGTCCAAACAGGATGAGCAGATGCTGCTCCAGGCACTCACGACCCTGACTTCGCAGAGTTCGTATGCTTTTTCTCTTTTGAAAATATTAAGTGCATCGCCATATTACAGAGTCACAAAAGCGTTTGTGTGCGCGGGGCTTGATCTTTCCGCCCTGAAGCTGCATCTGGCAAATTTACCAGCTGAAACGACTGTACTGGAAGCAGTCATCAGCAAAGAGGACAGCAAGCGGGTTGAATTGATGCGCTATGGCCGCAACCTGACGGAACTCGCCAGGAGTGGGGTTTTTCAGGGATTGCATCCAAGGGAAAAAGAACTGGAGCAGTTGATGTTGGTGCTCCTGAAGACGCACAAGGGCAACGCGGTCATCACCGGCCCCGAAGGCGCGGGTAAGACTGCCCTGGTGGAACTTCTCGCTAACGCAGTAGTCTCTGAAGATGTGCCGGATGCCTTGAAGGGGACAGACATTTATGAGATCAGCCTTTCGAAGCTGCTCGCGGGGACGATGTACCGGGGGCAGTTCGAGGAACGGTTGGATAGAGTCCTGACAGAACTGCAGAATAATGCACCGGCGGTCCTCTTCATTGATGAGATGCATCTGATCTGGGGGGCCGGGCGGACGAGTGAATCGGTGATGGATGCTTCGAATATCCTTAAACCGTATCTGGCCCGGGGAGAGATCCGCATGATCGGTGCGACGACCACCGATGAATACCATCGTTATATCGCCCAGGACCGCGCCCTGGCACGTCGTTTTGAGGAGATACCCCTGGCGCCGCCAACGGGAGATCTCCTGGTCCAGGTTGTTTCTGCCAATTGCGGATTGATCTGCGAAAATGCTGGCGTAGCAATCACCGACGCTGTGGTCAAAAGTGCAATCCGGCTGACAGATCAATACCTGCCTAACCGATGCCAGCCCGATAAGACCATCAATCTCCTTGACCTGGCAGCAACAAAGGCGAGCCTGGGTAAGTCAGATGGTGTCACTGAGAACATGCTGCGCTCCCTCCTGGCAAGCCAGACCGGACAGCCCATTGCGCAGATCGAAGAAGATGAAATGGGCGGCCTTTTGAACCTGGAAAACCGTCTCAATCAGAAGCTGATCGGGCAGGAAACGGCGGTAGGATCGGTTGTCAAGACGCTGATCTATCGTCGGCAGATCACGGAAGCCGGGCGGGAACGCAATCTGGGGACATTTCTCTTTTCAGGGCCGACCGGAGTCGGAAAAACGGAACTGGGCAGACTGCTTGCTCGTGAATTCTATGGGAGCCGCAGCCGCCTGTTGCATATTGACCTTGGAGAATATACACACCGTGCGGATGTCTCCCGTCTGATCGGCACCGCCCCTGGCCTGGTGGGGCATGAAAATGCAGGCCTTTTAGCGACCTTCTTGCGAGAGGCCTGCAGCGGCGTGATCATTTTTGACGAGATCGAGAAGGCAGCCCCGGAAGTGCGGGATTTCCTTCTGGGGATCCTGGATAACGGACGGGTACGGACCGGGAAAGGCGAGCTGCTATCGACACGGGGAGCGATCATCATCCTCACCACCAATGTGCTGACCCAGGAAGACCTGAAGGTGCGCACCTTTGGCTTTGCTGCATCTGATGTGAAGGTACCCGCAGACCAGCTCCTGGGAAAATATTTTCCACCGGAGTTCCTGGCTCGCTTTGATGAGTTGATCCTCTTCCGCAGCCTGACGGATGAGGATATCCGCAAGATCATCAACCTGCGCCTGGAGGAGACACTGGTGCTGTTTTCAAAGCGCTCTGTCTCTGTGATCTTTGATCGAGAGGTGTTGGTAGACAATATCCATGCGCATCTAAAGGATGACGGCGCTCGTGGGGTTCAACGTGCAGTTGAGAAGTGTTTTACCCAGCAAGTTGCCTATAAATCCCTTATGACAAGTGAAGTCGTCTGGGAACCCGTGGATTAAGCGCCTGTTGCAGTAATGAAGAAACGATTTGAGGAGACTGATTGTGGCAGATAACAAAGATCGGGGCTTAATCATCCATAGTGCGCAGGCGCAAGCCCTGACGGAAGTCAGGCAGTTTGAAAATAGACTGCTGGAAAAAATCGCACCTGAACTGGAGATCAATCCTGCGATCATCTGCCGTCCAGCGGAAGGCGTGCGCAATATCGTCTTTACACCGGATGGCAGGTACATCGCTGCAAGTATAGGACGGTCGATCCAGATCTGGAATTGCCACACGAGTAGATGCGTACAGGTTCTTAATGGGCATACTTCTGGGATAAGGTCCCTGGCGGTTACACCGGATGGGGACAGGTTCCTTTCAAGTTGTCATGGCGAGATTATTCTTTGGGACAGGAAGACCGGTCAGCCCTTGTGGGTGAAAGAGGAAAAAGCTTCAAACCAGCTAATATTGGGATTGGATGGACAGACATTCATTCACGGCACTTATCGAGGAGTCGTTTTTTGTGACGTGAATAGTGGTGAACGAATTCGATCATTGTCAACGAGTTATCGAAGCATTGCGGGTCCGCTTGCAGTCAGTGCTGATGGGAAGCGGGTTGCTGCCGCTTATTTTGATATTCATGCGATCGACTTTATCGATTTGGATACCGGGGAAGAATCCATTCATCTTTCAGGTCATTCCGGACCGGTGAAAACCCTGGAGATCACCAAAGATGGTCGAACCCTGATCTCAGGGAGTAAGGATAACAACCTCCGTTTATGGGATTTGGAATCGAAACGCAGCATCGGGATGCTGGTTGGACATTATGGCGCTGTGACCTCCCTAATCCTGACGTCGGATGAGAGCAGGGTCATTTCAGGCAGTGAAGACAGGACCATTCGGATTTGGGATTTACAAAACAAAACGCAAGAAAAGGTTCTGCTGGGTAATCTGGCAGAAGTTCAGGCACTGGCAGTTAGCCCAGATGGGAATGTGCTTGCTTCAGGAGGTTCAGACTCTTCGATCGTCCTTTGGAACCTCGCAACGGGTCAGGCTCAGCAGACTCTGGTTGGATTGACCCGGTCCGTCACGGCTGTTGATCTTTCACATGACGAATTGATGGTTGTCTGTACGGATTCTGCTGAGAAAGTTGTCCGCATACGGAAATATACACAGGATGGCGGGTGCAGTTATGGGGAAGTGCACCTTCTTGAACACCGCAAGAACACCGGCACAGCCATCAGCCCGGACCATAAAATGATTTCTGTCGGAGGAAGGAAAGTTATCTATTTATTTGACATCGAGTCGGGGAGATTAATTCGCAAGCTGAACGGTCACACGGACTTTTGTCCGGCACTCAGGTTCAGCCCGGATGGGCGCTGGCTTTTTTCAGCTTCTGCCAGCCTGGATAAAACCTGGCGAATCTGGGATATTCAAACCGGGGAATGTCTGAAGGCCGTCAATGGCAGAGCGGAAGGTCAGGTTGGATTGTATGCTTTCGCTTTCCACCCGGATGGAAAACGGTTCCTACTTAGCGGCGTGGCTGAAGTCTCAATATGGGATATAAACACTGGCAAACATCTGCGCAAGGTTCTCAGCAAGCATAATCCACATATGATCATGGCGCTTGCCATCCACCCGGATGGAAAGAGATTTGTGACCGGAGCCTGGGATGAAAAGATCCGTGAATGGGATTTAGAAACTGGAGAGCAATTGCGCACATTGGAAGGCCATCAGCGGATCGTTTCCTCTCTGGCTTTCAATCAGGATGGACGATTGCTGATCTCGGGCAGCGAGGGGGGGCTGGTGAACTTCTGGGATTACGAGAAAAACGAGTTGCTGGCAACAGCGCATAATGTGGATGGGGGGTATCTGTGGACGACACCGCCGGATAAATTTGCCAGAAATGGCTGGCTGTATACGGACCGCCCTGATCTGGTTGGGCTGACCTCGGTTAACCCTGGGAGTGGAGAGGTGGAATATATTTCCGAAGATGATCAGCGCTTCATTAATTACATGCAGCTTTACAACGATGGGCAAATGGTGATGGACCGGATCAAGGATTGGGACCGCTACCAGGAGTTGTTAATGTTGAGATCAGGCAACAAGCATGATAGGGGTATGAAGATGATTGCCGCCAGGATAAAAACCGACCAGCTTTTTCAACTAGACCCGGGATCAGCGGTTGATACTGTAGAAAAGGAGTTAATCGAGAATGATGGACAAGGATGATCAAAGGCTGATCGTTCAAAAGGCACGAGCGCAGGCTCTGTCGGAAGTTAGGCAATTTGAAAGCGGCTTGTTGGAGTACTGCGCGCCGAATAAAGAAATCAAACCGATCTGCACGTTCAGAGCGAAATCAGAAGTCTTTGATTCATTCGTCTTTAGCCCGGATGGCACGTTTATCGCACTGAAAACCGCTGAACGGGTATATTTGTGGGATCGGCAGCAGCACCGAAGTATCCAAGTCCTGAATAATTCCTGCTTCTTTGAGGAGGTGGCTTTCAGTCAGGACGGCCGGATGTTAATCACAGCGGATGTTCAGAAAAAGCTACTTGTCTGGAATATTCAAACCGGGAAATGTGTTCGTACGATGGAAATGGAAGATACTGCAGATGAACTTCGCACGACTGTGGACGGTTTTGTCGTAGCCAAGGGATACTGGCACAAGCTGTTTGTGTGGGAGATTGAAACCGGAAAATTCTGTTATTCCTTGCCTAAAAAGCCCAGCGGTTTTGATATCTCACCCGATGGAAAGACGATCATTACGTCGAGTATCAATTCGATTAAAAATGAGGAAGGGTTCTATGTTGGTGTTTGGTATTCCCTGGATTTCTGGGATATTCACAAGGGAGAATGTTTGGAAGAACGAAGATTGGATTCCTCAATATCTGATCTTGTCATCACACCTGATGGAGGGCGTATCTTCGCTTTTGCGAACCGTGGAAAAGAGATCATAAACATTGATCTGAAGACCGGAGATATTCGTCATTTTATGGATGGGATTGGCAAGTTTGATAGCATGAGCGGGCTTAAGATCAATCCCACTGGAGATTTGCTGATGGCCTGCCGTGATATTCACAGCAATGATCTCCATCTCTGGAATATCGACACAGGTGTCTGTGTGGAGATCATCCAAGGGAGATGCGATTCTTCAGCGTTCAGCCCGGACGGCAAGGAATTTGCTGCAGTCCGGCAGTATGGCGCCATTCAGGTTTGGGAGATCGGCAGCGGATGCTGTCATAAGGAAGTCAAATGCCATGCAGATGCTCAGACGAATTTTGCCCTTTCACCGAAAGGGGAGTTGTATGTGACAGATGCCAGCGATTATGCCCTGACCATTTGGAATATAAAAACAGGCCAACCCCGCAGACGATTGATTGGACACCGTGATTTTATTGAGGAAATTGTCATCAGCCCGGACGGGCGGATACTGGCATCGGCGAGTCATGATAATACCATCCGACTGTGGTACCTTGAAACAGGGCAGTGTATCAGCGTCTGGCGTCTCAGACGAAGGCCGCTGGCAATTGCCTTCAGTCCGGATGGCAGTCTGCTTGCAGTGGCAGAAGGGCATGCGCTCGAAGAGAAATGGATTTCAATCAGAGAAGTGAGGACCGGGCGGATCATCCGGAATGTCACGCGGGAAGATTATTTTAGCCAAATGCTTGTTTTCAGCAAGGATGGGCAATCGCTAAATATTGGCAAATCCGATGTTATTTGTAAATGGGATTTTGAATCGGGGCGGCGGCAGCGGCTGGAAATTCGTACCAAGATCAATGAACGCAGTACACCATTCTTGTTCTACCGGGATGAGCGGCCCTTTCTCATTGGCAGGAACGGGGAGAAAATCTATATCTACGATTTGGAGAGCGGTGAAGAAGCGTTTTGCCTGGAAGGTCACCAGAGCAATGTCTCACCTATGACGTGCCATCCCAATAAAAACACATTGATCTCTGCTGATGAGGATAACCAGGTTTACGAATGGGATTTACGCACCGGGAAACACGTGCGGGCGTTTAATGGCCTTCCACCTTGCGTTTGGCGTTGGCGCTACATTCGTAACTTGTCGGTTTCCCAAGATGGTCAATTATTGATCGCGGCAAGTTTTGATGGTGTTGTATCCTTCTGGGATTACGAGTCGGGCAGGTTGCTGGCGACAAGTTATGCCCTGGACGAGGGTTACTTGTGGATGACCCCTTCGGACGAGTTCGCAAAGTATGGATGGCTGCATACAGACCGGATAGACTTGATCTCGCTGGCAGCGGTGGATCCAAATGATGGGAAGCTTGAGTACCTGCAAGAAGAGGACGAACGCTTCAGGAACTACATGCAGATTTACAACGACGGCGAGATGGTCATGACCCGGATCAATGATTGGGGCCGCTATCAAGAACTACTCAAACTCAGGATGGATAACAAAGAAGGAATGGATTTGAAGTTGCTCGAGGCCGGTGTAAATGACAACCAGTGTTATTTGCCAAAGCCCAAAGGTGAAAGAAGCATTACATAAATGGAATTAAATGAAACTGACCTCCTCGTTCATGAGAATTACCAACCCTTATCGCCATTTAAGTGTCTACAGCATGAAGACCGCCTTGAGCAGTTTCTTGATGATCCCTACCTGGTAACGCCGGTCACTGCGCATCTGGTGCCCACGCTCTACTGCAACCAGCGCTGCTACTTTTGTACTTATGGGCAGTATAAAGAAAAAGGGAGAAATATTGGGCTGCAGATGAGTCTGGCGGAAGTGAAGCGGTGCATCGATCAGCTCGCAGTGGTGGGGGTGAGGGGGGTCATCTTCACGGGCGGCGGTGAGCCAAGCCTCTTCCCATATCTGGTTGAAGCAATGACGTATGCACGGTCTTTTGGGATGGATGTTGCCTTGAATACCAACGGCTACCGTTGCAGCGATGGGCTGATGGAGGGAATCCTGAGCTGTAAGCCCACCTATATCCGCATCAGCTTTAACAGTGGACATCCATATACGCAGAAACTGGTCACCGGGCGGAATAATTTCCATCAGGTCCTGCAGAATATCGAGCGCTTTGCAAAACGCAAGAGCCAGCTTGCACCCGAAACGGACCTGAGCGTGGGGTATGTCGTTAATATCGTCAACCTGCATGAGATGATGGATTTCCTGGGTACGATGGTAATGATGGAACGGCGTGTGGTGAGGGCGACCGGTGTGGAAGGGCCAATCTACAGCCTGCAGTTCCGTCCGGTTTCGAACTTTGAACACAGCAAGCACACTACTGACAGCAAACGCATTGATGCTCTGCTGGATTTTATCCATAACCGATATGGTAAGTCAGATCGCGATGAACTGGCGAAATTTATCCATAACGGTGATCAGCCTTCACCAAAAACGATGGAGCGTGCATTGTCTATCATTGAGAATGAATTGATCCCTGCTCTTCAACGTGACACCCGATCAAAAATCAAGATCGTCTATCCCAGGCGTAAATTCAGCGATTTGATCACCGGGTTGGAGAAACCGTATGAGCGGTGCCTTTCCTGCCCATGGTATCTGTTCATCTGGCCGGATGGGAGCGTCTATCACTGTGTGGAATGGGCGGGTTCCCCGGAATTCGCGATCGGGAATATGTTCACGACTCCGTTATCCGAGATTCTCTCAGGAGAAAAACGTTTGAGCGTCCTGGCGAAGATCAACGGGTCGGTCATCAAGGACCGCTGTGTGAAGATTTGTGCACATCATGAGATGAATATCCTCCTCAACGGCCTGCTATCCGGCGAAATGGTCGCCCCGGAACTCGTTGACCGGCTTAAGAACAAGCAGATTGTCATCAGGCATGAAAACTTCTTATAAGCTGAGCTTCGGTTAAGGATAGTTCAACATGGTAAATCGGTGAATAAGCGGAATGGTTTCTTTATTGAATATGATAATTTATTCAGATTATTCCCATTCTTCTTAAGGCTTCCCCTTGAGCGCAGAGAAACACCTTTAGGGTGCTGAGGGGAAGCTGTCTGCAGAGCAGACTGATGAGGTGGAAGAAGACAAAAGAACACCTCATCCGGCACTGCGTGCCACCTTCTCCTCAAGGAGAAGGCTTTTCTTTTTATACACTGGCTGTTAAATTATTTTTACGAACCTCATGTTTTTATGAGAACTTGACGTAAGAGAAAAAAAAGAGCGGCTGTCCAATGAACAAGGGACAGCCGCTTTGAGAATATTTATTCGCTTTCAGCGGGTTTAGGTGTCGGCTTAAGGATGCCGCGCACCCAATCACCGATCTGCCAATAGCGGAAATCCTCGCCGTTATTGACCTGGACGGCGCCGACAACACCATAGATCAAGGATGCGGGAATCAGCAAGAGGATCAGGATACCGGGGATCAGCAGGAGCAAGGGGATGATCAGGAATGCCAGCGCGCTGCCGATACCGATGAGTATCCCACCCACGATCCCTGCGCCTACCCAGGTGATGGCCTGAAAGATCAGGGACTGCATGGCATGATAAGCGACAAAGCGTGAGCGGTCTTTATATACCAGGTAGATGACCAGCGCTGCCAGCATGCCGACCCAGCCTGAGATCAGGTTGAGGAGGATGCTGAGGTGCGCCAGCATTGCCCAGGTGCGTGCTTCCTGGTCGGAAATTGGCTGTGTTGCCGGCTGGAAGGAAGTATCGGTCAATTCTTCCGTGCCTTCAGAGGGTCTATCGTCAGCAGGTATGCTTTCTTCATTCACCCAATCGTCCTTTTCCTGTGCGGCTTCCTTGGATTTCGATTTCTGGTTTTCTGTGGGTGTATCCGGGCTTGATCCCGGCTTTTCATTATCCAGCAATTCTTCTTCGTTTTTTTTCTTTCTTGGCATAAGACATCCTTTTTAATTTAACTTGAGAAGCAAGATGGTTTTTATTATTTCTTGTGTACGGCTTTCTCAATTATATATACGAGAGAATTGTAAAAAAGTTGTAAATTAAAAACCTGCTCATCGTTGAGCAGGTTTTAATTCTTCTGCGATAAGTGAAGGGACTAGCCGGCCCAGCCTTGTTTCTTGCAGAAATCCGTGATGACCGGTATTTCGACATATTCACCCTTATAGGCTTTGATGCCCCAGATGATACTCATTACCAACCCAAAAATGCCGATGCAGAATCCCACAAAAACAAAGGAAAGCGCAAAAGTAAGCACACCATAAATGATGCCCCACGCAAGCGCTTGTGGATAATGGGCTTTCAGGAATGGTCGGTCTTTCTTATCTTCAATGAGGAGTAAGACGACCGGAATAATGGGGGTGAATAAATAAGCAAGAAGTGCCCAGGTTTTATCGTCGCTGGTGATGTTCGGATCTACAATATTTTCTTCTGACATGCTAAACCTCCATAGCTAAAAGTTGATGGATAATTGTCAACGTCATTTTCAATTTATAAAACAATTCTAACATAAATATTTCTCCAGGTGGGATAAGGGTACTTGCGATTGGTCGTAAAGGTTGTGTTAAAATGATGAGTATGCAGTTCCGAGTTGTATTCATGGGTTCGCCTGATTTTTCACTGCCGACACTCAGGGCATTGGATTTGGTATTTAATGTGGTTGGTGTCGTCACCCAACCCGATCGGCCGGCAGGGCGGGGACGGGCGCTGCAGCCGCCAGATGTGAAGGTCCTGGCTCAGTCGCTAGGGCTGCCGTTCATTCAACCGGCCACATTGAAGGATCCGGACGCCTTGAGTCAGCTTGAAGCCTGGTCACCGGATGTGATCGTTGTGGCCGCATTTGGGCAAATTCTGCGTGAATATGTTCTCAACCTGCCGCGCTATGGGTGCGTAAACGTGCATGCATCCCTACTGCCGCGCTGGCGCGGGGCGGCACCCGTGCAGGCTGCGGTCCTGCATGATGATGTGACCGGCGTGACGATTATGAAGATGGATAAGGGGCTGGATACTGGCCCGATCCTCAGTCAGAGGGAGTATCCCATCCCTGATGAGATGACAGCTGGGACACTTTTTGATGAACTTGCCCGGATGGGCGCGGAACTGCTTATCGAGACGCTGCCGGCGTATCTTGAGGGGAAAATCCAACCTCAGGTGCAGGATGATGAAAAAGCAACCTATGCACCCCGATTGAAGAAAACGGATGGCGAACTTGACTTAACCCAACCAGCCGGCGATTTGAGCCGGAAAGTGCGGGCGTTCAACCCCTGGCCGGGGACGTTTCAATTCTTTGATGGCATGCGCCTGAAGATCCACCGGGCACACCGGGCAGCGAAGCATGATGCGGTCCCCGGGAATCGGTATATTGTTGACGATAAGCCCGCTTGGGGAACCGGGGCGGGTTTGCTTGTCCTGGATGTCGTCCAGGCGGAAGGCAAGAGAAAGACCTCTGGAGAGGCGTTCCTGAGAGGTGCAAAAAATTGGATCATCAATGAGGAGAACCGAACATGACAAAGCTAATCATCGCAATTGATCAGGGGACGACCAGCACACGTGCGATGCTTTTTGACCGTGCGGGCGCGGTTGTGGGCGTCAAACAGAAGGAGCATGAGCAGCACTACCCCCAGCCAGGATGGGTGGAGCATGACCCTCTGGAGATCTGGTCTGCTACACAGTTTGTGGTGGGGGGTGTCTTGAACGAACACGACCTGACCGCGGCTGATATCGCGGCGATTGGGATCACCAACCAGCGTGAAACAACAATTGTCTGGAACCGTGAAACCGGGAAACCATATTACCCGGCCATCGTCTGGCAGGATACACGCACGGATGATATCTGCAATGACTTGGCAAAGGAAGGTGGTCAGGACCGCTTCCGGGAGATCACGGGGACGCCGTTGTCGGTGTATTTCTCCGGTCCGAAGATCGCCTGGATGCTGGCGCATGTCCCCGGGCTGCGGGAAGATGCCGAAAACGGGAAGGCTATCTTCGGGAACGTCGACACCTGGCTGGTTTGGAACCTGACGGGCGGCATACAGGGCGGCTTGCATGTGACGGACGTCACCAATGCCTCGCGGACCTTCCTGATGAACATCAATACGCTGGAATGGGATGAAAAGATGCTCTCTGTTCTGGGAATACCCCGAGCGATGCTTCCTGAGATCAAATCTTCATCTCTGGTCTACGGCGAAGCAAAGGACCTCCTCCCGGGTGTGCCGGTCTCCGGCATCCTTGGCGACCAGCACGCCGCCCTTTTCGGCCAGGCCTGCTATGACAGCGGCGAAGCGAAGAACACCTACGGCACCGGCTGTTTCATGCTGATGAATACCGGGACTCAGCCCGTCCCCAGCAAATCGGGATTGTTGACGACATTGGGATACAAGATTGGTGATCAGGAGGCCGTCTATGCCCTGGAAGGTTCGATTGCCATCACCGGGGCCTTGGTGCAGTGGCTGCGGGACAATCTGCGCATGATCGTCACCGCCGAGGAGATCGAAGCACTTGCAAAGACGGTGGAAGACACGGGTGGGATCTACTTTGTCCCCGCGTTCTCCGGGTTATTTGCGCCCTACTGGCGCAGCGACGCCCGCGGCGCGATCGTAGGCCTGACCCGTTTCATCAACCGGGGGCACCTTGCCAGGGCAGTCCTGGAGGCGACGGCTTACCAGGTCAGGGAAGTGCTGGATGCGATGGAAAAGGACTCGGGCGTCAAGCTTCGGGCGTTGAAGGTGGACGGCGGGATGGTCGTGAATGAACTCCTGATGCAGTTCCAGGCGGATATCCTGAATGTCCCCGTGATCCGACCTGTCGTCGCCGAGACGACCTGCCTGGGCGCGGCCTATGCCGCCGGGCTGGCGGTCGGCTTCTGGGAGGATGTGGACTCGCTGCGCAAGAACTGGCAGGAGGATAAGTGCTGGACGCCTGAGATGCCGGAAGAGAAGCGCAGAAGGTTGTATGCTGGCTGGAAGCAAGCTGTCACGCGCACCTTCGACTGGGTGAAAGCAGAATAAGATTCTGCCAAAATAGGAATTAATGTTTGGTCAGGTCTGTGAAGAATTAATTAAAGGGTACTAACCATATTCCAAATCAGTTAAGATAAAATTGAATAGAGATTGAAAATGGGCCCTTTCGTCCAAGGGGCCCATTTTACATCCATCTTAATCAAAAAATATTGATTATCCACTTATTTTTCAGGCGTATTTTTGTTTTGGTTGATATCCATAATCGCGCCGACAACAATGCCAAGCGACATACCGATACCAAGCCCTGACGCAAAATTATCAGGAAAGACCACTAAGCCCAATGCGGCACCGAACAACAAACCGAACACGATACCCATGCCAATATTAGATTTTTTCTTTTTCTCATCATTCATATTTACGATCTCCAAGTATTAATAAAATTTTAGGAAAAAAGTATAACAGAGATTTTTCTACATTGTCCCTTTTAATTCTAGGTGTGTCGCGAACCCCCCGAAGGGTGCTGAAGCGAATTGGAATGGTAAGCGACCTGGTAATTCAGCCATTTGAAAATCGGTATGCTATAGATCACCCTCGCATTTGCGTGAGACCTGGATTGCTGCACCCCTGCAACCCGCCAGATCTGCATCGTTCGCAATGTAAGATTCCTAATTGCTCATTACCTGATCCCCACAAATCGAAGGGGCCACAAGCCCCATCGGTGCAGTGCCGACATCTCCTGATGTCGGCTTCCCCATTCACTTAAAAACAAACTTGAGCAGGGAGAATCTCACTCATCCTTCAAGAAACGGCGTTTCCAATCATAGAGCAGGTTCAGGGCTTCAATCGGCGTCAGGCTGTTGATGTCCAGGTCCTTGAAGGCTTCCAGGAGGGGGTTGTTCTCGGGGAAGAGGGTCAACTGCGCCTTATCCGTTTCTTTACGTTCGAGGGTGGTGCCTGATGAGTCCTCGAGTTGTTTGAGGATCTCGTTCGCGCGTTGGATGACCGGCTTGGGCAGCCCGGCGATCTGGGCGACGTGGATACCGTAGGAGCGGTCTGCGCCGCCTGGGACGATCTTGTGCAGAAAGACGACCCTGCCATCCGATTCAGAGACGGCGACGTTGTAGTTGCGCACACCCGGCAGCAGGTCTGCCAGCTCGGTTAGCTCGTGGTAGTGGGTGGCGAACAGGGTAGTGGCTTTCAGGTCCGGGTGGCTGTGGATGTATTCCACCATCGCCCAGGCAATCGAAACGCCGTCGTAGGTGCTTGTGCCGCGCCCGATCTCATCCAGAATGAGCAGGCTGCGTTCGGTGGCGTTGTGCAGGATGTTGGCGGCTTCAATCATCTCGACCATGAAGGTGGACTGCCCGGCGTGGATCTCGTCCTGCGCGCCGATGCGGGTGAAGATCCGGTCAACCAACCCAATTTTGGCGGACTCAGCAGGCACGAATGAACCCAGTTGCGCCAT